>Ga0307378_10002484_pt1 | contig 28214 bp, 16 predicted proteins | sample UN1MG_FD_202238 | JGI IMG/M metagenome (GOLD analysis project Ga0307378, IMG submission 202238) | Soil microbial communities from Risofladan, Vaasa, Finland - UN-1 | ecosystem: Environmental > Terrestrial > Soil > Coastal area > Acid sulfate soil | place: Finland: Risofladan, Vaasa | collected... | reverse complement strand
TACGCCGCTGCGCCAAGCGGTCAGGCGAGCGGCGAGTCCCTTCTCCTCGAACTGGACCTTGGCCAGGGCCGCTGAAGCCCCTTGGAAATCCCACGCCGCCACCAGCTCTTCGATGGGCTTCATCGCGTCGGCGTAACGCCGTTCGATCTCCTGTTGCCTCTCGATCGCCTGGCGTCTGGCCGTCTCGACCTTGGCCTCCGTTTCGGCGACGTCGATCTCGGCCAAGAGCTTCCGGGCGGCTTCCGCGCTGGCGCGGATTGCGTGCTTCTCGACGGCCGGACGCAGCACCGCCCGGGCGTCGGCGAACTTGTGCTCGATCGAGAGCTGCCGGGCTTGGGCTTCGATTTCTTGGAGGACCGTTTCGGATTGCTCCTGGGTCCACGCGATCGCGTCGGCAACCTTGCGGTTCAGCTCGACGTGCTCGAAACGCTCGTTTAACGCCCCGTAAAGGGCCTCCGCCTCGCCGAATCGTTGCTCGGCGATGAGTGCCTTTACTTTCGCGTCCGTCTCGGCCCAGGCCGGTTGCCATTCGGGCGCTTGCGATTCCGGTTCCAGCTCGGGCTCGGAAAAGGGGACGGGGCCCTTTTTCGTCGCACGGTCGGTCGGCCGGGCCGTGTCGATTCGGGACGAAAACGGTGCCTGTCCCCGTTTTTCGGGGAGCATCAGGAGGAGGCCCAGGATGACGACCACGGCCGCCGCCGCGCCGGCGATGCTCACCGGCAGGAGCGTCTTGCGACTTCGTGGAGCCGCGGTCAACTCCCGGCGGTCGAGCATGCGGGTCTCGTGCTCGGTCTGCGGACCGACCGTCTCGTCCGTCGCCCGGGTGGCCTTGCGTCGCGTGGCCACGCTCGCCGGGGCCAGGCTTCGCAGGAACGCCCGGAGCTTGCTGTCCGTGGCGGACGACTTCCTCATCGCGGCCGGCGGAGGCGAGGGCGGCGGCGGTTGCGGCGCCGGCGGCGGAACCGGGCCCTGCACCGGCGGGGCTTGGGGCGCGACGCACGCCTCCAGCTCCGCGACAACAGCGGCCATCGACGGCTGCCGGTCCTCCGGACGCTTGGCCATCATCCGCTGACAGACCGCGTCCAGGCGCGCGGGCACGTCGGGCCTCGCTTCCGAGAGCGACGGGATCGCGGCCTCCCGATGGGCCAACAGTACCTGGATCGCCGTCTCGCCCTGGTAGGGCGGGTCGCCCGTCAGCAGGCGATAGAGCGTGCACCCCAGCGCGTAGACGTCCGCCTGACGGTCGGCGTGGTGCGTGTCTTCGGCTTGCTCCGGCGCCATGTAGTCGAACGTCCCCATCACCTGGCCGCTCTCGGTGAGCCGCTCCGACCGGGCCGTCTCGACCGGCCGATCCGTCTGGTGCATCCGGGCCAGCCCCATGTCGAGGATCTTGACCGTGCCCCGCTGGTCGAGCAGGAGATTGGCAGGCTTGATGTCGCGATGGACCACGCCTTGATCGTGAGCGTACTCCAGCCCCCGCGCCGACTGGATCATGTAGTCAAGCGCCTCGGCGACCGGCAGCGGCCCTCGCTCGGCGAGCACGTCGGCCAGGTCGCGCCCGTCGACGTACTGCATCACCAGGAAGTGGATCCCCTCGGCTTCGCCGGCGTCGTACGCCGTGACGATGTTCGGGTGCTCCAGCCTGGCCGCGGCCTTCACCTCGCGATGGAACCGCTCGATCGCCTGGGGTGACCGCATTGTCTTCTGCGGGAGCTTCTTCAGGGCGACGGTCCGTTCCATGGTCCGGTGCCACGCCTTGAAGACCTGCCCCATGCCGCCGGCCCCGATCTCGTCCAGGACGACGTAATCGCCCAGCACGAGCCCCTTGGTCTTGCCCTGGTAGATCTCGGCGGCCTGATACTTGGTCAGCCAGCCGGCCTGGACCAACTCCCGGGCGAGATCCTGCGGCTTCCGGGGGCGGCGGTCGGGCGGGAGGTCTTGTTGAAACGCCGCCAGCTCGGCGGGCGTGAAGAGCCCGCTTCGGACGAGGTTTTCGACGAATTGCTCGACGGATACTGGCATGCCCTGGGCCCCCCGATGGGTGCGTTGATTATAGCCGATGCACGCCGGTGGCAACAAGCGCTGGCGGGAGTTCGGCTCGCTGCGGGCCGATGGGTGGATCGGAAGGCACCTGGTCACGACGCTTCGGGACGCAAGGGGCCCGCAGACGCGCTGTGCCCGGGCGGCGCCGGAAGGAATCGGCCAATCACCCTCCCCTGAAAAAGGGCGTGACCGTCAGTATGTTGTCACGGCCTGGAAGCGTGGTAACGATGGGGACTCGTGGCCACTCGCCACTCATTGTTGGACGCGGTCACTTCGGGCGTCGCCGTGGTTTTGCCACGTATGAGGGGTACTACCCCCTTCAGATACCGTGAGCGCACGTGCGCGCGGGCCCCAGGGGGAGTGCGCTGGGGTTCCATGGTGAATGCGCTGGGGTTCCAGCGCACGTGCTACGGGGTCATAGGCCACCTGCGCGCACGCCATGTACTGGGAAAACCGCGCTTTTTGGACGAGGGAACTTGCGTAAGCCCCGGGCACGAAAGCACTTGGAGGTTTTGGCCGAACCAAGAAAAACCGTCCAACAATTGTTTTCGACGTAACGCGTTGCCAAACATAGACTTAGGGCTTCTTGTGGACGGCATTGTTGGACACTTGGACGGGCGATTTTGGGGGCTTTCGGGCGCTCGGGTTTCCGCCTAACGTGTTCGATCTTACCATGTTAGCGCCGAGCCGCAAGGCGAGTTTTGGGCACCCCCGGGTGCTTCCAACTTTTCGGCGTGCTGCGGGGCGGCGGCGAGGATCGACGGCGGGACGGCCGGGTGCGACGACCCCACCTTTGGGCATCGCGGCTTGAGGAATCAGGGCGCAGCGCCCGGCGAGAGATTGCGGCACCCCGCTTTTGGGCACCGCGGCTTCAGGTTGTTGCGTGTTCCACGTGAGCGACGAATCGTCGATGTTGGGGCGCGTGGTGAGCATCGTTTAGCGGCAAGCCGGAGGCGTGCGCGAGCGCGGAGGTAGGCCGCGATGGCGCGCACGCCTCCGGCTTGCGGTTAAACGAGGCCGAGGTTGACGCTGAAGGGAGCTATGGCTTTGGGGCGAAGTTGCCTACGTTGCGATCAGTGCGAAGTGGCCGGCGAGAGGTCCGGCAGGTTGCCGTCGGCATCGAGCGGCAGGGGGCGGGGCTCGGTGAGGATCTCCAGGTCGTCGCGCCGGCGGGCCTCTTCCAGATAGGCGACCGAGCATTCCACCTCGGCGAGCTCCAGCGTGTTGCGGATCCAAAGGATCTTCGCCTCCGGCGGCTCGACCAGGCCGACCGCGCGCAAGGCGACGTCGAGGATCTCGCGGTCGGTCTCGTAGTCCAAAGGCGCCATCGAGGCGGAGAGGTGCGTGGAGATGATGCCGTTGAGCCGCGTCGCCTCGAAGTCGGTCTCGCGGAGTAGCTGCGACTTGCAGAACTCGGCGAGCCCCATGCCGATGGCGTTGCCGTGCGACTCGGGCGTGAGCCCTCGGATCGCGATCGCCTTGACCTTGGGGAACTCGTCGGCGACGGCCTTGTGGTCGTCGAACTTGCGCCCGACCACGTTCGTGTCGAGGCCCGCGCCGCTGATGTCCTTGCCGATGCGGTCGATCAGGAGGAGGTCGACGTGCCGAAACGGGAGCCGGGCCATCCACTTCTTGGCCAGCAGGAGCAGCTCCTTCTCCCGGCTCTCGAACTGCTCGGGCGGGACGGCCTCGACCAGGGCGGTCTCGTCGTAGGCGTTCTCGACGATCGCCATGCCGGCGAGGATGCCGCAGTTGCGGAACACCTCGCCGGTGACGCTGCGGATGATCTGGTCGAAGCTGTAGTCGAGGATCGCCCGATGGTAGATCGAAGCGCCCTCGCATTTCCCCAGTCCGATGAGCATCATTTTCATCAGCCCGCTTTCGATCTCGCCGACGAAGCGGGTGTGGGGCTTGACGCGGTTGCAGACGACGACGTGGTCGGCCTCGTAGGCGAAGCGGTCGAAATGGACGGGGAAACCTTCGGCGGTGCGGCAGACGACGACCGTCTCCATGGTGGAGCGGATGGGACAGCCGACGAACTCCTCGGTGATCCCGTACGACTCGACGACGTTGCGTTGTCCTTCGGCCGTTCCGCCGCCGTGGCTTCCCATGGCGGGGACGATGAACGGCCGGGCGTCCAGCGCCTGGAGATGCTCGACGATCGATCGGAGGATCACGTGGACGTTGGCCACGCCGCGGCTGCCGGCGGCGATCGCCACGCTGTCGCCCGGCTTGACCTTTGCGGCCAGGCTCAGACGCTCCAACTGGGCGTGCACCTCGGCGGCGACGTCGTCCAGGCGGGGGGCCTCGAACCGTTGTCGCACGCGAAACATCAATGGATAGGATGACATCAGGCAAGCCTCGAGCAGACGTTGTCACGAATCCGTTGCCGACGGGACCCGTGTGGACCAAGCTCTTTTTGCGGAACCGTAGCCGGGCGGGGGGCGAAATAGAATCGGATAGCGTGACTCGGGGATTTCTGCCGCTCCGCGTGCGCCGGCGGGTCCGTTGCCCGGCCGGCGATCCCGAATTGGCGAATCGGGGCAGCAGCGCCGCTGCTACCCCGATAATGGGGAACGCTCGCCCGTGCTCGCCGAATCGAGGCGAGTCTAGCTGCCACTCTTGGAGGTCGGCTTCGCGGTCGGCTTCGCGGACGGCTTCTTCACCGGGTTCTTGTTTCGGGCCCTTTGCTGGAGTCGCAGTTTCTTCAGGGCCGCGGCCCGAGCGGCGGCTGCCTCCTTGGCGTTCTCTTCGGTCGGTTCATCCGTCTGGTTGCCGGTTTTTTGGCCGGTGTCTTCGGCAGCCTCTTCGCCGGGCTGTTCGGCAGCTTTCTCCTCAGCTTTTTCGCCGGGCTGCTTGGCAGCCTCCTCCTCAGCTTTTTCGGCTTCTTCCGCAGTCTCCTCGGCGGTGGGCCTGGGGCCCCGCGCGCACTCCTCGGCGGTGAGGACGCCGTCGCCGTTGCGGTCGTATCGGGTGAACTCGGCGAGTTGTGCCGCGGTGGCCTTTGGGGCGTACTCCGCCATGGTGAGCTGGCCGTCGCCGTCGGCGTCGCGGGGCACGAACCACGGCGGCAACCTCCGGGGAAGCTGGGAACGGGGAAGAACGAACTTCGTGTTACGGGCGCCGCGGCCAGACGGCGAGCCGGCCACCGGCTTCTGGCCCGTGGAGGGAACATCTGTGTCTTCAGCAGGGCTCTCTGGGCCGTTGGCGCGCGTGTCTCCGGCGGTAGCCGGGCTGAGCAACGGCAGCGGCTTCATCCTTTCCCCCAAATGGGACTGTTTCAACACGATCGGCTTCCCCCCGCCCAGCGCCGCAATCGCACGGACCAACTGCTCGACGCCGACCCCGCCATCGGATCGTGGCAATCTCTGAGTGATCCAGATCCTGCGCCACTCGGTTTCCTCCAATAGGCCGTTTTGGTTTCGGTCATACCTTGCGATCCGCGTTTCGTCCCATTCATCCGGCCCCAGGCGTCCATCCCAGTTCTTGTCGTATTTGTCCAACAGCATCTCGGTCCACTCCGCCTCGTCGAGCCGTCCGTCTCCATTGCGGTCGAACTGGTCGAGCAGTCGCTGCGCGTAGCGGATCAGCTTAGCCGAGACCGCACTGCGGGCCGATCGCTGCCTGGCGTTTGCCGGAGGCGGTCCAAGAGGGGCGGCCGGAGAGGAACCGAGGAAAAAAAGGGAGAGCAGGAGGGCGACGGCAGAGGGGGCAACTGTCAGCCCCGGCGAGGGGGGGACGGCCCGCAGATCCCGGCTTGTCCAGCGTTTGCGTCCGCTCATGGCGAAGAAAAACCCTTTCTCGGAGGGCACTGGCCCCACTTATGGAGGTATCGACCTTCCCTCATCCAAGACCCCCCTTTGCGGCCTACGGGTTTGCCGCCCCCCACGAAGCTCTATTGACGACGGTGCTTCCGGGAATACAATCATCAGTGTAGATATTGTACCTTGACGCTGCTACCAGTAGTCAACCCCCCACACCCAAGGCCATCCTGCCTACCCAGCCTGCCTTAGAACCTCCCCGGTCATCCGGAAGGTTGCGCGGAGCCGAGAGTTCACCATGGATGTTTCTCCGCCTATCGGTTGATTTGCCCCAATCGACGGGCACTGAGAGAACCGGCTAACCGGTCCAAGCCTTACAAGACCATGATCATTGCCAAGACCGCTCCTCCCAAGGGAGTCCTGAGCGCGCGCGAGTTGAGCGTCGCGCACCAAGCCCAGGAATCGGACGGGCGCCTCGACCAAGTTGCCGCTGAGCTGGGATTCGCCAGCGAGGAAGAAGCGCTCTCAGCTGTAGGCTGCGCGCTGGGCATGGAGTTCGTCGACCTGGCGGCTGTGAAGATCGATCTGTCGATCCTCCACGACTTCCCGATCAAATTCATCCATCGTTACGGGGTGTTTCCGATTGGGCGTCGAGACGGGTCGCTGGTCGTCGCCACCGGAAATCCGTTCGACCTGCACGCCTTGGATGCCGTGAGCGCCGCGGTGGGCACGAGCGTGCTGCCCGTAGTTGCGCTTCCCGTCGAGTTGGCGAAGCTGGTCAAGGCGCATTTGGGCGTCGGGGCGGAAACGATCGACGACTTGATCGCCCAGCGCGAAGAGCGCCAAGACGGAGTCGAGGTCCTCGACGAATTGGACTTTGACGCGTCGGACGCTCCGGAGGAGGCCCAGGAGGCGTCCGTGGTCCGCCTGGTGAACGAGATTCTCTTGGAGGCCGTGGACGCCCGAGCCAGCGACATTCACCTGGAAGCGCAGAGCGAGGGGATGAAGATCCGCTATCGGATCGACGGCGTGTTGCAGAAGCAGCCCGCGCCCCCTCAGATCAACCGCTTCCAGTCTGCGATTATCAGCCGGCTGAAAATCATGGCCAGGCTGAACATCGCGGAGAAACGCCTGCCGCAGGACGGCCGGATCAAGCTCAAGATCGCCGGCCGGGAAATCGACGTCCGCCTCTCCATCATTCCCATGCTGCACGGCGAGGGAGTGGTGATGCGGATCCTGGACAAGGACCGGATGCAGTTTTCGCTCCGCGGGATCGGCATGGAGGAGGACAGCTACCAGCAATTCAACCACTTGATCAGCCAGCCGCACGGGATCATTCTGGCTACCGGTCCGACGGGTTCGGGAAAGACGACCACGCTCTATAGCGCGCTAAGCGAGATCAAGAACGAGGAAACCAAGATCGTCACCACCGAGGACCCCATCGAGTACCAACTGGATGGGATCAATCAGATCCAAGTGCACAACAAGGTGGGCTTGACGTTCGCCAGGAGCCTGCGAAGCATCTTGCGGCACGACCCGGACGTGGTTCTGGTGGGCGAGATCCGCGATTTGGAGACGGCCCAGAACGCGGTCCAGGCTTCGCTCACCGGCCACCTGGTGTTCAGCACCTTGCACACCAACGACGCCGCGGGGGCCTTCATGCGGCTGATCGACATGGGCGTCGAGCCGTTTCTCGTGTGCAGCACGGTCGAAGGGGTGATGGCCCAGCGCCTGGTCCGAACTCTCTGCCGGGAGTGCCGGACGCCTTTCACCCCGAGCTTCGACGACGTGCCCGACGACTTCCCCTTGCAGGACTGCCTGGAGAACGGCGCGACGCTTCACCGCACCGAAGGCTGCCGCCACTGCCGGCAGACGGGGTACACGGGGCGCCTGGGCCTGTTCGAGCTTCTGGTGACCAACGACGAGGTCCGCCGTCTGGCCAGCGAGCGGGCGTCGACGAACCTGATCCAGCGGGCCGCCATCAAGGCTGGGATGCGGAGCCTCCGTGAGGACGGCTGGGTGAAGGTCTGCCGCGGGCAGACCACCGTCGACGAAGTGCTCCGCGTGACCAAGTCGGACTGAAGGCGAGACCATGCCGGAATTCGTGTACACGGCTCGGACCCTCGCCGGCGAGGACGTTGCCGGCACGATCACCGCGGCCACCAAGCGAGAGTCGCTCGGCATGCTGGCGGAGCAGTCGCTGTTTCCCCTCCACGTGGAGAACGCCGACAAGCCGAAGCCCAAGTGGCAGCGCAAGAAGCGGATCACCGCGCAAGTGCTGGCCAGCACGCTCACACAGATGGCGGACCTTCTGCAAAACGGCGTGCCGCTGATGAGGGCGCTGGAGATCCTCGCCGATCAGGCCACGCACCCCGGTCTGGGCAAGGTGCTCGCCGACGTTCGCGACCAGGTGGGCGAGGGGGCCTCGCTGGAAGAGGCGTTCGCCTCGCATCGGGACGTGTTCAACGAACTGGCCATCAGCATGGTCCGAGCCGGGGCGGAAGGGGCGTTCCTGGAGGATGCGTTGAAGCGGACGGCCGATTTCATGGAGCTTCAGGAGGAATTGAAGTCGCGGTTCGTCGGCGCGATGTTCTATCCGGGGTTCTTGGCCGCGGTCGGCTCCATCGTGACCATCGTGCTGATCGTCTTCTTCGTGCCGAAGTTCGCCGAGCTGTTCACGATGCTCGAACGAAGCGGACGCGGCCTGCCCCTGATCACCGTCGTGCTGCTGGGCCTCAGCGACGTGTTGGCCCGCTACGGCCTGGTGTTGGCCGCGGTGGCCGCCGGCTTGGTCTACTGGTTGCGGCGGGCCGTCGCCACCGGCCGCGGCCGCCTGATCCTGGACCGCGCGAAGCTGAAGATCCCGATGGCCGGCAACATCTTCCTCGGGTATGCCGTTTCCCGCTTCTGTCGTATCCTGGGGACTCTGCTCCGAAACGGCGTGCCGATTCTCAGGGCGTTGGAGATCAGCAGTGAGTCGACGGGGAATCGCGTGCTCGCCCAGGCGATTCTCAAGTCGGCGGAGAACATCTCGGCGGGCGAAACGCTCTCGCGGCCTCTGGCCGAGTGCGGCGTGATCCCCCGGCCGGTCATGGCCATGATCACGGTGGCCGAGGAGTCCAACACGCTCGACGACGTGCTCGTGAACATCGCCGACGGGATCGACCGCAAGCTCGGCCGGCAGTTGGACATGATGGTCCGCATGGTCGAGCCGTTGATGCTCTTGGTGATGGGCATGGTGATCATGTTCGTGCTGCTCGGGCTTCTGCTGCCGATCTTCGAGATGAGCACGATGATGGCGTAACGGGCGTACCGAAGGGCAAGAATCGAAACAAGGATCAGCCGAAAAGCAACTTCCTCGGATCGCGTTCTGGGGGCTCGCTTCGCTCGACCCCAGCCACTCCGAAATGCGGGACTTGTTTCTCGGCCGATCCTAACACGCGGCTTGGCGATCGTAACGTATTGGGTCCGAATTCTGGTGGCCTGCCTGCCGCAGGCCGTGAAAGACAACTTCTGCTCAACAGGGAGGCAATCGAAATGAGACGTTCTCTGAATCGACGAAGTCGTCGACAAGGCTTCACCTTGATGGAAATGCTCATCGTGCTGGGCATTCTGGTGATCGTGTTCGCCCTGGCCGCGCCGCGGTTCTTCGGCGCACGCGAGAAGGCAAACCTCAGCGCGACCAAAGTGCAGATCGAGGCGTTCCGGAGTGCCTTGGAGAAGTACAATTTCGACACCAACACTTTCCCGATGTCGGAGCAAGGCCTCCAGGCCCTCTTCCAGGAGCCCACCGACTCGGAAGAGGGAGTTGGCTCGGAAGAGGGAGGAGGAGGCTCGGCGAGCAACTGGGAGGGGCCGTACATGAACAAACCCGCCCTCCCCAAGGACCCGTGGGGGAACGACTACCAGTATGCGTACCCACCGGAACGGGGTGCGAGCAAGGAGCCCGACATTTGGTCCTGGGGCCCCGACGGCGAGGACAACACGGAGGACGATATCTGTAGCTGGGTCACCAGCCAGGAAGGCGAAGGCGAGCTTGGTGGAGACGTAGAGGCCCCAGACCGCAACGTGGACGTCGGCGACGTGAAGGTCGGCGGCGGCGAAGACAAGTTCTAGTGCTCCCTCAGATCGCGATCGAGCGCTCGTAGCCGCCGCGCCGGTCCGTGGTGACCGCATCCGTCGGGTCCACGCGGGCCACGCACGGCTACCCGCGCTCGCAGGACCCGGTCCGTCGGGTCACTCCGAGCGACGGTTTGTAGTGACTGCATTCGTGCGGTCGGATGGACCCCACGGGCCAGCGCGGCACGGGGACCCGATGAACCGGGTCACTTGGAGCCGGTTTGACGAGGCACGGGGAAAACAGGCCGACGGAGTACCATGCCAAGCTTTCCTGACCGACGGTCGACGCGCCGCGGTTACACCCTGCTGGAACTGCTGATCGTGGTGGCGGTGGTGCTGGTGGTGGCCAGCCTCACTCTGCCGGCGCTTAACCGCCCGTTCGCCAAGAGCAAGCTCCGCGACTCCGCCAAGCAGCTTCGCGTCGCCTTGTCCCGGGCGCGGCTGGAGGCGATCGGGTCGGGTGCCCCGCAGCAGTTCCGCTACCAGCCCGGCGCCGGCGTCTACGAGATCACGGCCAGGTCCACGGCCGAAGGCGGTGGCTTTTTGCCGGTGGCATTGGAGGGCGGCGTCGAGGAGGCGCCGGTTGCGGAGGACTCCACCTACCCCGCAGCCGCCCGGTACGAGCTGCCCGAAGGCGTCCGCTTCTTCGACCCGTCGGCCTCCGAGATCCCGCCCGACGAGCCCGACTCGATTCCCTCGGAAAGCGACGAAAGCTGGTCCGCGCCGATCGTCTTCTATCCCAACGGGCGCACGTTCAACGCGCGGTTGCGCCTTTACGGCGAGTACGACTACTACGTCGACGTGACGCTCCGCGGTTTGACCGGGGCCAGCCGCATCGGAGAAATCCAGCGGCTCGAGCCGTCTGCGGAGGAGTCGTTCGAGTCGCCGGTGGAGGAATCCCTATGAATCGGGCACTGCGAAACGCGTTTTCCCTGATGGAAGTGCTCCTGGCCACGAGCATCCTTCTGGCGAGCCTGATCGTGCTCGGGCAGTTGGCCACCGTGGGCAGAATGCACGCCCGCGACGCCGAACGCCTCACCACCGCGCAACTGCTCTGCCAAAGCAAGCTGAACGAGATCCTGGCCGGGGTCGAGCGGGTCAGGCCGGTCGAGCAGGAAGCCCTCGCCGAGGCCCCGGGGTGGGTCTGGTCGGCGGAGATCGAGTCGGTGGAGAAGCTGCACCTGGCGTCGCTTCGGGTGACCGTCTCGGAAGACCTCCCCGAGCTGGAAGATGCCGCCGACGGGCCTCGCCCCAAGCAGTTCACGCTCACGCGCTGGATTCGCGACCCGAATCACGAAGACACGACAAGCCCCCGTTCGGAGTCGCCGTTGACGGCCCCGATCGAGCTGGGGCTGGAAGGAGGCGAGCTTCCATGAAAAAGAAAAAGGTGACAGCCACCTTTTGTGCGAAGCACCCTTCGGGCCGTTCCGGCAAAAGGTGGCTGTCACCTTTTGCCCGGCCGGCCGGCGCCCGTGGCTTCACTCTGATCGAGGTCCTATTGGCAACGGCGTTGGCCGTCACGTTGCTCTTGGCCTTGTGGAGCTTGTTCGGCATCTACACGAGTCTGTTCACGGTCGGGCAGACCAAGACGGAGACCTCACAGCTCGCCCGATCGCTGCTGAAGCAGTTGGCCGACGATCTGCACAGCGCGATCCAGGACCCGATCCCGGGCGCGCCGGCGAGGACCCGCACGTCCACGCCGCTTCGGCGGTTTGTGCTCAGCGGGTCGAGCGACCAGTTGCGGCTCGACGTCCTCCAGGTGACTCCGCTTCAGGGGAACCCGACGCCGGTGGGCGATTCGGAGCGGCTTGAGCAGGAGCCGTCGGCCGCCCGCGTGCCCGAGTTGCGGACCGTCTACTACACGTTTCAAGATCCGCTCGCCGCCACGGAGGCGACCGAGCCGGACGCACAAAACCTGCCCGGCCTGGTCCGCCGCGAGCTCGATTTCGAGACCCCGCCCGACACGGACCCCGGCTTGGGCCCGAGCAGCGCATTGGCCGAGCTGGGAGCATCGGGCGGGGCGATTCCGGGTGGCGAGTTGGCGGACGAGTCCGGCGCGTCGGATCCGTCGGGGGCGGGAGTCGTCGACACGTCGATCACTTGGGTGCCCGAGGTCGTCCGGCTCAAGTTCCGCTACTTCGACGGCAGCGGCTGGACCGGCCAGTGGAACAGCCTATCCCGCAAATCGCTTCCCGTGGCGGTCGAGGTGACCATGCAACTGGGCACGGTCGCCCAATCCTCGGAGACGACCGGCGAGCCGGAACCGGGCGGAGTGGAGGAAACCGCCGATCTCGGCGAGGAGCTGGAAGCGGGGCTTGCGACGGAGCTGGTGGGTCCGACCTATCGTCTCGTGATCGACGTTCCCGGCTCGCCGAAGCATGGCGCGCCGCAGAAGGTTCAACCGGTAACCGTGCGACCTGCGCCTCGCCCGGCCCCCCGTCGCATCCCGCCCCGGCCCCGACCGGCGCCGCCCTCGGGGCCCACGGTCCGCCCGCTAACCGATGAGTGGATGAGGACCCAGTCTTGACCGCCCGTGCCCACAACCCGCTCGCCCGACCTGCCCGACTGGAAAATGCGCGGCCGGGGTGTCACGCCCAGAACGAAGTGATGGGCGTGGGCGCCGAGGAAACACGCCCTTCGCTGCGCTCGGGGACGTGCCGCCCCTCCGTCTCCCGGGCGGGGATCGTGCTGTTTGCCGTGATGGTCGTCATCGTGATGATCAGCCTGGCCGGGCTGAGTTTTGTGATGACGATGTCGACCGAGAACAAGGCGGCTCACCTCTGCGGCGACGAGCTGCGGATCGAGCAGGTCGTGGCCTCCGGCGAGGAGTTGCTCAAGGCGTTTTCCGAGCTGTCACGGGACGAACGACAACAGGCGGGGGGATGTTTGGACAACGCGGATCTGTTTCGCGGTGTCCTGGTGGGCGACGACGAGCAGGGCGGGCGTCGCGCCCGGTTCAGCGTCGTCTCCCCGCGGATCGACGAGGACGAGATCACGGGCATCCGGTTTGGGGCGGAAAACGAGTCGGCCCGGCTGAACTTGCTCGTGTTGCCCCAGTGGGAAGAGGGGCAAGACGGCGCCGCGCGAGACGCCCTGATGAACCTGCCCGGCATGAACGAGCCGATCGCCGACGCGATCCTCGATTGGATCGACGTCGACCCCACGCCCAGGGCGAACGGAGCAGAAGCCGAGTATTACTCGGGCCTGCGGCTGCCCTACCGCCCTCGCAACGGCGTCCCCACGTCGTTGGAGGAGCTGCTTCTGATTCGGGACGTCAGCCGGGAGTTGCTGTTCGGCGCCGACGCGGATTTCAACTACCAGGTCGAGACCGCAGAATCGCAGCTCGCTCTGGGCGGCACGGGAGCCGGCATGGAGCAAAGCGGCTTGCCTTGGGCATCGCTGTTGACCGTCTACAGCGCCGAGCGGAACACGAGCTACGAAGGAAAGCCCCGAATCAACCTCAACGAGAAGGACCTGGCCGAGCTTCAGGAACAGCTCAACGACGTGCTCGACCCGGACTGGGTCAAGTTCATCATCGCCTATCGCCAGTTCGGCCCGTACGACGAGAACGCGCGATCCGGCCGGGAATTGGCGGGCGAGCGTCCCCTTTCACCGGGAGGTTCAGACCGGGCGGGACGAGCCAGATCCGCGTTGCCTCCTCGCACGGCGGAGACCATCCCCGAAATCGACCTTTCCCGGCCCCCAAGATTCAACCTCGACTCGGTCTTGGACCTCGTGGGCGTGCAGGTGCGCGTGCGCGTCCGCGACGAGCGCCCGGGCGACGGGCCCGTTGGCGACGGCCCCCCGCCCCACGGTTACGCCGACGACGCGTCTCCGCCCGACGCGTCCCCGCCCGGGCCTCGCCCGCCCCGGCCCCGCCGCCGCCCGACGCTGCTGATCGACAGTCCCTTCAAGGACGATCGCATCGCCATGCGCGACTACCTGTCGAAGCTGGTCGAGTCCACGACGGTCTCCGGCGACAAGGTCATCCGGGGGCGAATCAACGTGAACGAAGCGCCGCGGGCCGTGTTGCAGGGGGTCCCGGGTTTGGAGCGTGCCACGGTCGATCGAATCATTTCTGCGCGCGGCGTGCGGTCCGACCACGACGATCCCGAGCGACGGCACCCCACCTGGCTGCTGACCGAGGGGATCGTCGAGCTGGAGCAAATGAAGCTGCTGATGCCGTATCTGACCACGGGTGGCGACGTGTTTCGGGCCCAGGTGGTCGGCTATTTCGACGATTCGGGCCCTTCGGCCAGAGGGGAGGTCGTCGTCGACGGTACCAGTTCCCCGCCGCGGCAAGTATACTGGAAGGATCTGCGGCTCTTGGGGCGCGGGTACTCGCTGGAGACCCTCGGCGCCGAGCCCCCGGCGGGCGAAGCCGCCGACGCGACCGGGATTTCCGGCCCGGCGCTGCCTGCGCAGTTCGAGTGACGTCCTCCTGGAGACCCTCCCGTGGCGCGAATGCTGGCTGTGGACTGGGACCGACACGAAGCCCGCTACGTGCTGGGCACGACCGGCGCCGGGAAGGTGCAGGTCCACGCGGTGGGGGCCGTCTCGCTGGTCGACGTTGCCGAAGGCGGGAGCGAGCCGCAGCCCGACCTCAGCGGCTCGCTTGGGGCCGCCTTGGCCGACGAGAAGATCGGTCGACTGCCCGCCCTGGTTGGGGTGGAACGCTCCAGCATCGAGCTTCTCCATTTCACGCTCCCGCCGGCCAAAGACAGCGAGCTTCCCGTGCTGGTGGCCAACCAGGCGATGCGCGAGTCGCAGTTGATCGGCGAGCAATCGGTGATCGACTTCGTGCCCATCGACGACAACCCGGCGGCGCCACGGAACGTGATCGCCGCGGCCCTGTCTCCGGATGAGCGGGAGCGAATCCAAGCGACGTGCGCGGCCGCCGGACTCAAGCCCAGCCGGATGCTCCTGCGTCCCTTCGCCGCGGCTTCGCTGTTCGTTCGCACGGCTTCCCCGACCGAGGAGACCTATCTGTTGGTGAATCGGATCACCGACGAGGTGGACTTGACCATCGTGGTCGAGGGCAGGCCGGTCTTCTTCCGGACGGTCCGCCTGCCCGAGAATGCCGACGAAGCCCAGCTCACCGAGCGACTGCTGATGGAGATCAATCGCACGCTGGCCGCCGCGCCGCAGACCCACTTGGGCGGCGAGACGGTCGAGTGCGTCTACCTCTTCGGCCGTGCCGACGACCATCAGAATCTGGCGGAACGGATCCGTGACGATCTATATCTCACGGCCAAGGTCTTCGATCCCTTCGAAGCCTTGCGCGTCGATGAGGAGCTGGTCCCGGAGGATTCCGGGCGGTTCGTCCCGCTGCTGGGGATGCTGTTGGACGAAGCCGCCGGCTGGCACGCCGTCGATTTTCTCCACCCTCGCGAGAAGCCCCGGCCGGTGAATCGCGCGCGGATCGCGGCAATCGCCGGCGCGGTGCTGGCGGCCGTGATCCTCGGCGCCGCCTACGAGCGATGGAGCACGTGGTCGGAGATCGACGCACAGTACGATGCGAAGAAAGAAGAGTACGACAAGCTCAAGAAGGCAACCGCAAAGGCGGGCGACCTGAAGAAGCTCGTCGACGCGATCGAAGCCTGGAAAGCCCACGACGTGGTCTGGCTCGACGAGCTGAGAGACCTCTCCTTGCGGCTTCCGTCGTCGCGCGACGTGGTCCTTTCGGGCATGTCGCTGACTCTTTCGCAGTCCGGAGGCGGCACGATCGACTTCGAAGGCCTTATGCGGGCCCCGGGGGTATTGGTCAACCTGGAGAAGAAGATCCGGGACGAGTACCGACAGGTCCGCAGCAAGGGGGTTAGGGAGCGGAGGGGGGAGAAGGAGTACACCTGGACCTTCGATACCTCGCTGTCGGTCAAGCGGCGCTCGCTGAAGGCCGAAGAGGCCGGGAAGGAACGCCGGTACGTCAGCCATCTTCCTCCGGAAGAACAGCTTGCCGCGAGATCGTCACAGAAGCAGCCCGCCGAAGAAGGCAAGACGCCCGGCGCCAAGTCGTCGAAAAGGCAGCCCGCCGAAGAAGGAGAAACGCTCGCCAAGGCGGGGGCGGCCAACGTGGTCGAGAAAGTCAAGAAGGCCTCCCAGTGAGCAAAGCAGCCGCGACCAACCCGACGGCGAACAAGTACCGCCGATACGCTCTGGCGGCAATATTCGGTCTCTTGGTGCTCTATTTCGGGGGCGAGTGGGTCTGGAGAACCGTGCTCGAGGGCCCGATCGAGAAGAAACGACAGGCTTACGATAAGCTGCTGGAAGCAAAGAAGAAGAAAGAGAAAGAGTGGGAAGGCTTCAAGGAGGGCGCACGGAAGCTGGCCGAATGGAGAAAGCAATCCCTGCCTTCCGACACCGAAGTGGCCCGCTCGCTCTATCAGGCCTGGCTGCTTCAGTTGGTCGTCGAGTACGTCAAGTTGGACAGCCCCAGCGTCAGCCCGGGTGAGCCGTTGAGTCGGCAGGGACGATTCTACGCGATTCCGTTCTCGGTGCGGGGGCGAGGAACGCTCGATCAGTTGACGAAATTCCTGTTCGCGTTCTACCGGACGGATCTTCTGCATCAGATCCGTTCGCTGAACGTTACCCCGTTGGGCAACTCCGAGCAGCTCGACTTGGCGATATCGATCGAAACGCTCGTGCTCCCCGGCGCGGGACCGGAACTGGACAAGGACCTTGGGGAGGAGGAACGGCAGGAGACGATCATCGCCGATTTCCAGCAGCGTGCCTCCCACGTGTCCCAGCGGCTTGCCTCCCTCACCCTGGCCAAGTACACCCCCCCTACAATGGACGACTACCAGCCGATCGCCCGCCGCAATCTGTTCGGCGTCGGCAGCGACCCGGATCCCACCGACTACGCGTACCTGACGTTCATCAGCTCGGTCAACGGCGAGCCGGAGGTGTGGTTCACCCTGCGAGCGACGGACGAGACGCTGAAACTGCGTGAGGGGGACAGTCTCCGGATCGGCAACTTCACCGGCACGATCGCCGAGATCGAAGGCAGCGACGTGATCCTCGAATCGGAAGGCGAACGCTGGCTCTTGACCCTGGGCGAGAAGCTCACCGACGCCTTCGCCCTCCCGCCCGAGTTCTGAACGCGACCCGCGCCCGTGGCGCGCCATGTGCGGCGGAAAAGCGTGTTTGGGGAGCAGAGAGGCTCCCCAGGGCACCACCGTCTCGCAATGCCTCCCAACAAGGGCGCGGCGAGCACCGTGCATAAGCTCCATCTTACCAGAGAGTTACGGCGTTCGGCTCGCTTCTTTCGGACGGCCGCGAGGTTCTTGCCCCTCGCTGGGGCGCGCCCGGCGGCGCTGCTGGCCGCCCCAGTTGGGCGGGCGGCAATCTGCGCTAACTGCTCTTGAATCGAACGTCAAGAATTTATAGCATCCCACCGCCTTTCCCTTTCGGCGTTTTCGCGCCGCGTCTGACAATACCTCTTTTGGGCGAAGTTCAGTGAAATCGTCACTCGAACGACCGGGCCCGGTTTGGCTCCGCGCCTGCGTGCGCCTCGCTGCGTGCTCGCTGCTCGCGTTGGCATTCTGTGTTTCGGCAGGTGCCCAAACCGACGCGGGCGGGGACTACGAGGTCTACCCGCTCCGGTACAAGTCGGCGGCCGACGTGGAGAAGATGCTCGCGGAGATGCTCTCCGACCTGGGAGGAGCCACCCACGTGGTGGCCGATCTCCGCCGCAACCAGATCCTGCTCCGCGGACCCGAACAGGCCCACCGGATCGCTCGCGAGCTGGTCGACTCGGTCGATCATCCCCCGGGCGCCAAGGCCTCGACCAAACCCGTGGTCAAGGTCAAGGGGTATCCTTGCCCCAAGAGCCGACTGGCCGACGTGGCGGAGCAGTTGCGATTGCGCTTTGCGGACCGCGGGGGCGTGCGTATCGCGGGCGATCCGCAGTCGTCGCAGCTATTAGTGCTGGCGCCGATTGAAGTCCACGAGCTGATCGCCCGAGAGCTTGCCACGGTGGGCGTGGGAGGCGCAGGCAGCGCGGCCAACGCGAAGTCGCTGGCCAAGCAGGTGCCGGGCGAGCAGTTCGTCGGGTTGGTCTATTCGCAGGTCGATCGGATCGAGCCGCAGTTGCTGCGGCTTCTGGGCTCGCGCCTGGAGCCGCGTCCCAACCGGCCGCCTGGCCGGCCCGACTACCTGTTCGTCGACGCCGCGGGACGGCGCGTCGAGCTGACCGTGGACCGGAAGGGGAACGGCATCTTGATCGTCGGCACCCAGGCGCTGGTCCGGCAATTCGTGCTTCTGGTCCACGCCCTGGACGCGTTGGAAGGCCCCCAGCAAGAGCCCGGCCGAACGGTCCGCATCGTCCCGGTGCACCGGGCCGATCCGACCAAAGTTCGCCAGGCCGTCGAGGCCTATCGGAGCGGAACCGGTGATCGAGGAAGCCAGCGGCGCGGGTCCGGACAACCCACGGTTCCCGGAAAACAGAGCCCGGCAAAAGAAGGGATGGGGTGGAGCGATCGCTCAAACCCCGGGGGCGTCGAGCTGGTCCAGTATGCGGTCCCGTCGGAGGGAGCCGGCGCCGAGCCGAGCGGCCGAGCCGCGGTCGAGGCCATTCCGACCACCGAAGAAGAGCTGAAGGCGCTGGAGGCAGAGCGAGATCGGCTCCGCGAGCTGGGCGAGGACGTGGACATCGAAACGCTCCCCGACCTCAACGTGATCATCCTCCGCGGTCGCGATCGCGACATCGACGAGGTCAGTCGGATCATTGCCGAAATCGAGCGCCTCAGCGCGATCGCCGAGCCGGTGATCTACGTCTACGCGCTGGAGCACGTATCCAGCGCAGGACTGCTGGAGATCATCGAGCTGGTTGCCGAAGACGTGGCCGGCGGTCGCCAAGGGAGCGTGCACATCACCGACCTGGTCAAACCGAACGCGATTCTATTGATCGGTTGGGGGGAGGCACTCGAAGCGATCAAGGAGCTGATCGCCAGACTGGACCAGCCCGTCGCCCCGCAGACGCAGCTCCGCCTGTTTCCGCTGAAAAACGCGGCCGCCTCGGCGGTCAGCTCGACCATCGATGGATTCTTCTCCGAGCGCAGCGGTCTGGGGCCGCGGGTGGACATCGACGCCGACGAGCGAACGAACTGCCTCATCGTGCGGGCTGCGCCCCGAGACATGGGCGAGGTGGAGCTGTTGGTCAACCAGTTCGACCGGGCGGATAGCGACGCGGTGATGCAGACCCGCACCCACAAGCTGAAGCATGCCCTGGCCGCCGACGTGGCCGCCACGCTCCAGGACGCAATCACCGCCGCGGCCGGCGGGCCCGGCGGGCCCGGGGATCGCAAGTCGGCGGTCCTGGAGCTGCTCAGCGCCGACGTGGAGGGGCAGCGGCTGGTGAAATCGGGCCTTCTGAACGACGTGCAGATCACCCCCGATTCCCACACGAACACGTTGATCATCACCGCCCCGGCCGAAAGCATGGACCTGCTAATGGCCCTGATCCAAGAGCTTGATTCTCCCACCGGGGTCGCGCAGATCAACGTCTTCGAGATCGTCAACGGGGACGCGAACAGCCTGATCGAGATGTTCCGCAACCTGTTGCCTTCCCAGGCGGGCACGGCCGGGCCGCAGTTGGCCGGCGCCGAAGGCGAGACGACGCTGGTGCCCGTCCGGTTTGCCGTCGACGTCCGCACCAACAGCATCATCGCCACCGGCTCGGAGGGCGACCTGGCGATCATCGAGGCCCTTTTGCTGCGGTTGGATGCCGAGGAGGTCGAGCAGCGCAAGAACACCGTCTATCGGTTGAAGAACTCCTTTGCGGGCGACGTGGCGGAAGCGATCAACGAGTTCCTGCGGAGTGAGCGCGCCGTGGAGATGGCCGCTGCCGGGACGGAAAGCCCCTTCCGGCAGATCGAGCGCGAGGTGGTCGTCGTGCCCGAGCTGGTCACCAACTCGCTCATCATCAGCGCCACCCCTCGCTTCTACGACGAGATCGAAGAACTGGTCGAACAGCTCGACGAGGCCCCGGCGCAAGTGGTGATCCAGGTGGTGATCGCCGAAGTGTTGCTCGACAGCATGGACGAGTTCGGCGTCGAGTTGGGTATCCAGGATTCCCTGCTCTTCGACCGCAGCCTGTTGGGCGATTTGATCACGACGACGAGAACGATTCAGCAATCCACTGACCAGGGCATTGTGACGGTCACCGAAGACATCATTCAGTCAGCAACCAACACCCCGGGCTTTGACTTCAACAACAATCCGCTGGGGAACAGCGGGAGCGACCGGTCGATTGCCAGGTCGGGCAACGTGGCCGGCCAGGCCCTGTCCAGCTTCGCGTTGGGCCGACTCAACAGCGAGTCGGGCTACGGCGGCCTCGTCCTGTCGGCTTCCAGCGAGGGCATCAGCGTGCTGATCCGGGCCTTGGAGGAAAGGTCACGGATCGACATCCTCGGCCGGCCCCAAATCATGACCCTCGACAACCAGCCGGCCTACATCCAGGTGGGTAAGCTCGTGCCGCGGATTTCCGCGACGAGGTTCCAATCCAACTACCAGACCAACGAGATCGTACTGGAGCCGACGGGCTTGATCATGGGCGTGACTCCGAGGGTCAGCCCCGACGGGACCGTGACGATGGAGATCGACGCCCAGAAGTCGGATCTGGGACCCGAGGCGGAGGGAATTCCGGTCTCGGTCGTGGAAGGAACCGTGATCCGCCAGCCGAGCATCAACATCACGCTGGCCCAGACCACCGTCAGCGCGGCCAGCGGCGAGACAGTCGTGCTGGGCGGACTGATCACCACCAAGAAGGTCGGCATCCATCGCCGGGTCCCCTGGCTGCACAACATCCCCGTGCTGGGGAATCTCTTTCGCTACGATCAGGATAGCGACATCCGCGCCGAATTGCTGATTATCCTCACTCCTCGCGTTATCCAGAGTACGGAAGAGGCCGAGCGGATCAAGCAGGTCGAGGCGGGCCGCATGAGCTGGTGCCTGAGCGACGTGCACGCGATCCACGGGCCGACCGGGCTGTACGACGACCGCGACTCCTCCGCGTGGCAAGGAACCGGCGAAGTGATCTATCCGGACCTCAATCCCCGCGGGCTGACGCCGGGGGAATTCGTCCCCAAGGAGGTCAATCCGGACGACCTACCCCTGTCGCCCCCCATCAAAGATACGCCGCAAGCAGCGCCCTCCGAGGACCGGCGCAAGCTGCCACCCAAAGGCTGGGACTCCCTTCCGGAAGGCGGCTTTCCCGCCGAGCCGGCAGCGAACGAGGGCGCCAACCACGCGCCGCAGGGCGGCCAGCCCTCCCCGGCCGTCCAGCAGACTTCCTGGATGTCTCCGCCACCGAGTGAAGCGCCGCAGCGCTACCCCGCCGCACAAGGGCTGGTCTCCACGGAGTTCTCGGTCCCTCTCCGTTCGAATGAGCCGCCGGCCCATCCGGAGATGCCCTCCTCCGACGAGTCCGGGCCTCCCGAGCGAGAGTCGAAAAACCCCTTCCGCCGCTTCCTGTTCGCGAAACCTTAGGGCGAGCCCAATCGCATGTCCGCAAGACCGACGAGGCAGCCAGGACGAGTTTCGGCCGGCAGGCTTCTCGCCAGGGCGGTCTGTGCCGCCGTGCTAGTGTTGTTGGCCGGGTCCGGCTGTAGCCAGCTCGATCTTCGCCAGTCCATGTCGTGGCCCTGGTCTAAGCCCGAGCCGGAAACGCCCGCCCGTATGATCGACACGTGGACCGATACCGTGCTGTGGCAGCCGGGCAAGGCGGGCGTGCGAGGCTTCGGCGGCCGGATCATGTTCTTCCCGGAAGACGACGAAGATCCGGTCGTCGTCGATGGGACGCTCACCGTGTACGCCTTCGACGACGACGATCCCGATCCCGACAAGCCGCCCGTCAAGAAATACCTCTTCCTCGCCGAGAAGCTGCCAGGCCACTACAGCGAGTCGGAGGTCGGACATTCCTACAGCTTCTGGCTCCCTTGGGACGACGTCGGCGGTTCGGAGCGACAGATCGGCTTGATCACCCGTTTCGAAGACAAGGAAGGCAAGGTGGTGATGTCGAAGGTCGCCCATAAGACCTTGCCCGGCAAGACGATCACACCCGGGGAAGAAGAGCCCCGGGACGCGGGCGCGATCAGCCGGCTGGACGACGACACGTCCGGCACGGTCCGGCAGGTGACCCATGAAGAGCCCATGGTAGCGCCCCCGAAGAAGAGCTCGGCGAGAATGACGACGACTGCCATCGCCCTGTCGCCGAGTTTCGCCAGGAGACTCGCGGCGGCCTCGGAATCCCAAGCGGGATCCGAGCCGGCCGTGAAACCCGGGAACCAAGCCCCCGAGAATGACAGCCGTATGTCCGAAGAGGGACAACCGCCCGCTACGGCTGACTCTCAGGCCGGGCGGTCGGCGGGGCCGAACGACTCGCCGGGGGAATCGGCTGCGGACGCTTCACGATCAGCTCGTCCCGGACGTTCGAGATTCCCGGCTCAAAAAGCAACATCAGACGAGCAAGCTTACGGTCTCGCTCGGACGCGACCTCGCCCCGCAAGGTGGCCGTCCCCCCTTCCACGGACACCTCGACCCGAGCAGTTCCGACCAGCGCAAGGGATGACTCCAGCCGGTGAGTCAGCCGGGAATTGAGCTCCGCCGCCGGCCGTCGCGCGAAGTCGAAGCTGACGCTCAACCGGGGCTGGTACATCGCGGTCCTTTGCCGGCCCGATGCCGCTTGCGTGCGGTTCGCGTCGGGGCCCGACTGGACGCTCAGGTTGTCGTCGATGGCCGACCGGATCTGACCGTCGCCGTCCGCCTGCTGCCTCCCGACGAACCCTGCCGAATCCCGCGAATCCGTGCCGACGAAGTCGGTCGCCTGCCGGTTTCCACGCACGTACCGCGCCGACGCATCCGGCATGCCTACCCCGGCAAAGGCCGAGCGACTATTCCCCGACGACCCGCTGCCCGAAGACCCACTGCCCGACGACTGGCCGCCAAGAAGCTGGCCGACGAGCGACCGCTGGCCGGTCCCCGATTGCCGACCCCGAGGCGGCGATATTCCTTGTCCGACGGTTCGATTGCCGAACAGTTGGGCACGGGCGCTGCCGGCCACGACCAGCCATCCGGCCACGGCCATCGCGATTACGATCCACTTTGCCCTCATTGGGAGAACCCTCGGTCTTTCCGGTCCGCCTCGTTCTTGCCGATCCCAACCTTCAGTGTAGCAAGGATCGAACCGGCCAACTACCAGGAGACGGCCCGCCCTGGAGCAGCCCGCTACCAGCCCACCAGCCCGGGGGGGCAATCGGCGGTGCCATCCCGGCGACTCGATCGCGTAATCGGCCACCGAGACGACGGTCGACCCGCGGGATTGCGTGGGTTACACTATACTAGGCTGGAATCTCCCAGATCTGAGGCAGACGGGGTCGGCAGCCCATTGTGGGGGTCGCGACTTGACCGTCAATCGGCTTGCGTGATATAAGCCCATGGTGCCCCCCGGGGGCACTCTGCCGGAACGCGTCTGCCCGCTGCATTCCGAGTGATTGGCCATGGCGCTGGTGACGTTGCGAGTACTGGACGGTGCGGATCGGGGCCGCGTGTTCGCGGACCTCTCCACCCCGGTCACCATCGGACGCGAGGAGGGAAACACGGTCCAACTGAACGATGAGCGGATCAGCCGCTTCCACATCAAGATTCAGGACGACCAAGAGAAGCTGGTGCTGACCGATCTGGAGAGCACCAACGGCACCAAGGTCAACGGGGAGAGCGTCCAACTGTGGATCCTCCGCCACGGCGACGTGGTCATGCTGGGGCGGACCGTGCTCTTGTTCGGCTCCGAGGAGGAGATCGCCCAGCGGCTGGCCGCCCTGCGGGGCGTCGACGTCTCGGCCGGCGCCACCCTCAGCGGCGAGGAGAGCGACCAGTCCTCGCCGCCGATCTCCCTGGAGTTCGAGCTGGCCTTCGGCAACGAGCCCGACGCCCAGGGCACGCTCCACACGCTGCTGCCCCCGGAGCTGCCCGCGGGTCTGAGCCCCGGCCAGGCCGCCCAGCTCTCCGAGATGCTCCAGTACTTCCACCTGCGGATGCGTGGGTTGGTCCAGTCGGTGAAGACCAAACGCAAGTCGGAGCAGGTCCTTCTCAATCTGCGCCAATGGCAGAACCTCCTCGACCTGCACGATCGGGTCGCCGGCTACCTCCGCAGCATCGGGGAGCCGGACCGGTAGCGCCAGGATGCCGCCGCGCCGATCGATCCGCAGCACCATGCACGAGTCACGTAGCGCCGGCTTCCGGCTCGTGTGATTGCCGGTCCAGGCATGATGACTCCTTGGGAACTCGGGCATGACGCCTGTGCTGCGCGAGGAACCTGCGAACAGGCCCAATCCGGGCCAAGCCGCGATCGATCGAGTCGACGCAAGGGCAATACTGCACGTCGGTTGCGCAAGCTCGTCCCCTCCGCGCCGCCTTGCACCCCCCGGCCGGCCTCCTAGAATTCCTCGTCGGCCGTGGTACAATCGCGATCCTCTTGCGGAGTCGTCCTGAACGACGGATCGCCGATGCTTCTCACGGGGGAGAAGGATGAGCACACCGCCCTTTGTCCATCTGCACTGTCACAGCCATTACAGCCTCCTCGACGGGGCAGGACGGATCGACCGGCTGGTCGAACAGGCCAAGGCGCTGCGGATGAGCGCCCTGGCCCTCACCGATCACGGCAACCTCTACGGGGCGCTGGAGTTCTACCGCAAGGCCCACGACGTCGGGATCAAGCCGATCCTCGGCTACGAGGCGTACGTGGCGCCGGGCCGTCGCTTCGACAAGGACGCCGGCAGCATGAAGGACGCCAGCTACCACCTCACCCTGCTCGCCCAAAACCGCACCGGCTTTCAGAACCTGCTCAAGCTCGCCTCGGCCGCCTTCATCGAAGGGTTCTATTTCCGCCCCCGCATCGACAAGCAGCTTCTGGCCGAGCACAACGAGGGGCTGATCTGCCTCAGCGGTTGCGCGTCGAGCGAGCTCAGCCGGACGCTCGAAGCCGGCACCGAGCCGGCCATCGAGAAGGCCTGCCAAATCGCCCAATGGTACCACGACGTGTTCGGCGACCGGTACTACCTGGAGATCCAGAACAACGGCCTGGCCATTCAAGACGTCGCCCGGGAAGGGACCGCCGAGGTCGCCAAACGGCTGGGGATCCCCCTGGTGGCCACCAGCGACGTCCACTACGTCCGCCGCGAGGATCACGACGCCCAGGACATCCTCCTCTGCGTCAACACGAGCAGGTTCCGCACCGACACCAACCGCATGCGCATGGAGACCCGCGAGTTCTATCTCCGCAGCCCCGAGGAGATGTACGAGGCGTTCCCCGGCCACGAGGACGCCGTCCGCCGCACCCGGGAGATTGCCGACAGCGTCGACGTCCAGCTCGAGTTGGGCCATCGCCACTTCCCCGTCTTCACTCCGCCGGAGGGCACGCCGTCGGACGCGTACCTCCGCCAGTTGTGCCTCGAGGGGCTCCAGCGGCGCTACCAGGGCGACCCGAAACGCTGCCCGGATGGAGAGCTTTCCGCCGAAGTGCTCCAGCGGCTTGACCGCGAGCTGGAGGTGATCAACACACTCGGATTCCCCAACTACTTCCTCATCGTTTGGGACTTCGTCCGCTTCGCCCGCGAGCAGGGCATCGCGGCCACCGCGCGGGGCTCGGGCGTGGGCTCGCTGGTGTGCTACGCCCTCTACTTGAGCCACGTCTGTCCGCTCCAGTACGACCTCCTTTTCGAGCGATTCCTCGACGTGAATCGCCGCGAAGCGCCCGACATCGACATCGACTTCTGCCAGCAGCGCCGCGGCGAGGTGATCCAGTACGTCAAGGACGAATACGGCACCGAGAACGTCGCCCAGATCGGCACCTTCGGCACCATGGCCGCCCGCGCCGCCATCCGCGACGTGGGCCGCGTCCTGGGGCTCTCCATCCCCCGGGTGAACGAAATCGTGGCCCTGGTCCCCGATCAGCTCGGCATCACGCTGGAAAAAGCTCTGGAGAAGAGCGACGACCTCCGCAGGGCCTACGACGACCACGGCGAGGTCCGCGAGCTGTTGGACTTCGCCATGCAGATCGAAGGCCTGGCACGCAACGTCGGCACCCACGCGGCGGCCGTGGTCATCGCCGACCGGCCGCTCACCGACTACGTCCCCCTCGGTCGAGTGCAGGGGAAGGAGGAAATCATCACCCAGTGGGCCATGGGCGACGTGGAACGCGCCGGTCTGTTGAAGATGGACTTCCTCGGCTTGCGCAACCTGACCATCCTCTCCAAGGTCGTCGAGATCATCCATCAGACCACCGGCGAGCGCGTCGATCCCTACCGCTTCCCCCTCGACGACCCCGAGACCTTCGACCTGCTCTGCCGCGGCGAGACCAAGGGCATCTTCCAGCTCGAAAGCGGCGGGATCCGCGACCTGTTGCAGCGGATGAAGCCCGATCACTTCCGCGACGTCATCGCCACCAACGCCCTCTACCGGCCCGGCCCGCTCGAAGGCGGCATGGTCGACGACTACATCCTGGTCAAGCACGGCCGCAAGAAGGCCGAGTACAAGCATCCCGTGATGGCCGAGGTCCTCGAAGAGACCCACGGCGTGATGGTCTACCAGGAACAGGTGATGCGGATCCTCAACCGGCTCGGCGGGATCGAGCTGGCCAACGCCTACACCTGCATCAAGGCCATCAGCAAGAAAAAGCTGCCCACGATCGCCAAGTTCCGCGAGCGATTCGTCGAAGGCGCCCATGCCAACGGGCTGAAAAAGAAGGAAGCCGACGAGCTGTTCGGGCTGATCGAGAAGTTCGCCGGCTACGGGTTCAACAAGAGCCATTCCACGGCCTACGCCCTGATCGCCTACATGACGGCCTACCTCAAGGCACACTGGCCGGTGGAGTTCATGGCCGCGCTCCTCTCCAGCGACATGCCCAACCGCAACTTCACCCGCAAGGACTCCACGGTCGAGCACCTGGAGGACTGCGCCCGGATGAAGATCGAGGTCGTCCCGCCCGACGTCAGCCGCTCCGAGCCCGAGTTCGCCGTGGCCGACGGCCAGATCGTCTTCGGGCTGGCGGCGATCAAGGGGTGCGGGCATTCCGCCGCCCGGGCGATCAGCGCCGCCCGAGCCGCCGACGGCCCCTTCCGCAGCCTGTTCGACTTCTGCGAGCGGATCGATCCGAGCGCGGTCAACCGCTCCACGATCGAGACGCTCGTCAAGGCCGGCGCCTTCGACTCCCTGCCCGGCTCCCCCCGCCGCGCGCAGCTCTTCCAGGCGGTCGATCGGGCCATGCAGAGTGGGGCCGCCAAGTCCGCCGACCGGCGAAGCGGGCAACTGGGCCTGTTCGACGACCAGGACGACGACGAAGACGAGCCGGCCGCCGTCAATCTCCCCGACGTCCCCGAGTGGGACCAACGCGACAAGCTGGCCAAGGAGAAGGAAGTCCTCGGGTTCTATCTCTCCAGCCACCCCTTGGCCGAGTACCAGTCGACCCTCTCCACCTACTGCTCCCACACCACCGTCGAAGCGGCCGCGCTGGGGCACCGCACCGAAAACGTGACGCTCGGCGGGATGCTCTCGGCGGTCAAGTTCTCCCACACCAAGAACCCCCGCCCCGGCAGCCCCTCCCGCTACGCCATGTTTGACCTGGAAGACATGGCCGGCGCGATGCGGTGCATCCTCTGGCCCGACCAGTTCGTCCAGTACGCCGAACGGGTCCAGCCCGACGCGGTCGTCGTCGCCGTGGGCACGATCGACAAGCGGGGCGGCGGCGACGAGGCCAACCTGATCGTCAACCAGCTATTGACGCCCGAGGAGGCCAAGAGCCGCTTCACCCGGGGGATCGTCATCCGCGTCTTCGAGCAGGCCCACGGCGAAGAAGCCCTCGACAAGCTCCGGGAGATCCTCCGCGGCTATCCCGGCCCCTGCGAGGTCCAGCTTGTCATCCTCCTGGCCGACGGCACCCGCGTCCCCCTCGCCTGCGAGCGTCCCACGGTGAAGATCGACGACGACCAGATGCGCCGCCGCGTCGACGACCTCCTCGGTCCCGGCAACTTCTGCCTCCTGCTCAACTCACCGCGAACCTCCAACGGCCGTTCCAACGCCCGTTCCAACGCCCGCTCGCGGCCGCGTTGAGCCAAGCTCCGTCGAAGTAGCAGCCCACACGCCGTGTGCCGTCCGCTCGGCGAGCAGTACGCCGCAGAGCCGCCTGCCACGCGTCGTTGGTCTGACCTGAACGTGACGTCCGCTGACGGCACACGGCGTGTGGGCTGCTACTTTCATCGAACGCCGTGAACGGTTACCCCCGTTTTCCGCAACGTCCCG
>Ga0307378_10002482_pt1 | contig 28224 bp, 20 predicted proteins | sample UN1MG_FD_202238 | JGI IMG/M metagenome (GOLD analysis project Ga0307378, IMG submission 202238) | Soil microbial communities from Risofladan, Vaasa, Finland - UN-1 | ecosystem: Environmental > Terrestrial > Soil > Coastal area > Acid sulfate soil | place: Finland: Risofladan, Vaasa | collected... | reverse complement strand
AGGCACGAGACCCACGCGTCTCAATTAGGAGCAAGGCATCTGTGCGTGGGTCTCGTGCCTCGACCCACCCTACGCCATGTCGTGGAACGAGGTAACCGTTTGCAGTTGCGGTGTATGTCGGCTACCGTGTATTGTGGATCGAGAAATGACCATGAAACTTCCGAGTGCTGCACGGAAGACTCTCATTCCGGGCGTCCTGCTGGCGGTCGTCGCCCTGGCGTTGCCGGCCGCAGCGGCCGACGCGAAGGCGACGCCCGATCCCTCGGCGAGCCACGGCCTCCCCTACGTCTACACCCAGTGGAAGCACTTCACCACCGACGACGGACTGCCCAACGACCACGTCTTCGCCGTCAAGGCCGCCGGGCCCAAGGTGTGGGTCGCGACGGAAGACGGCCTGGCCTGCTACGACAAGCGGACCGGCAAGATCCGAAGCTGGAAGGAGGAGGACGGACTGCCCTGGAAGGTCGTCTCCGCCCTGGACGTCGACCCGAAGACCGGCGACCTCTGGCTCGGCCTCTTCGGCGGCGGGCTCGCCCGGCTCAGCGGCGGCCGGTTCGACCACTGGCACCAGCTCAACAGCGGCCTCGTGAACGACGTCGTCTACGGCGTGGCCGTGGAGCACGACCACGTCTGGGCGGCCACCACCGCGGGGGCCAGCCGCTACAACACGGTCTCCGGCGAGTGGACAATCTACACGGAAAAGAACGCCCCTATGGAGGAGATCTGGAACTACGGCGTCTCCGCCGCCGACGGCAAGGTCTACCTCGGCGTTTGGGGAAGCGGCGTGTTGGAGTTCGACGTCGCCACCGAGCGGTGGAAGGACTACCTCGACCCCGACGGCGAGATGGAGATCGACCTCTACCGCGACGACGGCATCGTCCACGTGATCACCACCGGCGTCAGCTACGTCGACCGCGTCCTCTGGGTATCCTCCTACTTCGGCATGTGCCGCTACGACGGGCGCCACTGGCGCGGCTACTACGCCCACGAGACCGGGCTCCCCAGCGACTTCGGCAACGCCGTCAAGGGCCGTGGCGCGAACGAGGCCTGGTTCTCCACCGACAAGGGCCTCGGCGTCGTGGCCGACTTCCCCTCCGATACCTGGGTCACCTACACCATGGAACCGAAAACCCGCCAGGGCAAGGCCGTGATCCGCCGCGGCACGGAGGTCCTCAAGACCGTCGAAATGCCGCGGAGCATCCCCCACAACTACGTCCTCTGGGCCGAATTCGACGGGAACGACGCCTGGGTAGGCACCTCGAAAGGTCTGGCCCGGGCCGTGGGCGACGGGTACTATCCGGGGCTCAAGACCCCAGTCGAGGTCGCTGAGGCCCGGACGCGCGAAGACACCCCCGTTCTTCAGAAGCGAGACGACCCATGAAAGACCGATTCATTCCACTGCTCGCGGTCCTTCTCCTCGCCGCACCGGCCTTCGCCGAATCGAAGGACAAGCCGCCGCAAGACGCCCGGCCGCCCGTCGAGATCGACCCGGGCACGCAGGAGGTGCTCGATAAGATCAACGCCGCCAGCGCCTACGAAGTCCCCGACCTGGGCCTGAAGGAAGACAAGAGCTACGCCCACACCTCGCAAGAGGTGACGCCCTTCCGACACGTCGAGCCCTTCAAGCAGCACTTCCTCCTGCAAATGGAGTACACCGGCCCGGGCCGGGCGATACCCGAGCCGGAGCACGTCGACTCGGTCAAGCTCGGCTTCATCGGGCCGATCATGTCCACCGTCTCCGTCGCCACCGGCGGAAAGAGCCACGAGGAGCCGATGGGCATCAAGATGCTCCAGGGAGCACGACTGGCCATCGAAGAGGCGAACGCCAACGGCGGATACGTGAAACGGGGCATCCCGTTCGAGATCGCCGTCTCCAACGACAACGGCCTCTGGGGAGCCTCCGGAAACGAGATCGTCAAGATGGCCTACAAGGACCACGTCTGGGCGATCCTCGGCACCATCGACGGCGCAAACAGCCACATCGCCATCCGCGTCGCCCTCAAGGCCGAGATCGTGATGATGAACTCCGGCGATACCGACCCCACGTTCATCGAGACCAACATCCCCTGGGTGTTCCGCTGCATCGGCGACGACCGCCAGCAAGGGTATTTCCTGGTCGACTACATCTATCGCAAGCTGGGCCTCCAACGCTTGGGTATCATCCGTTCCAGCAACCGCTACGGACGCTTCGGGGTCCGCGAAATCCGCGACGGCAGCCGGCGCCTGGGGCACCCCGTTGCCCTGGAAATGGCCTACGAGCTGGGACTCGACGACTTCTCCCTCCACCTGGAGCGCCTCGAGCAAGCCGACGTCGAGGCCGTCGTCCACTGGGGCGACGCCGTCGAAGGCGCGAAAATCCTCAACCAGATGCGGGCCCGGGGCATGGAGCAACCCCTCTTCGCCTGCGACCGCTGCCTGGCCGACGAGTTCGTCGAGATCGCCGGCAAGAACGCCGAGGGCGTCGTCTGCGGCTCGCCCTGGGACCCCACCCGCAACGACCCGAAGTATCTGGCCTTCTGCCAGCGGTTCCAGAAGCGCTTCGGCGAGCCGCCCGAGACCTACGCGGCCCACGGCTACGACGGGATGTCGCTGTTGATCTGGGCGGTGCAGGTGGCGGGGCTCAACCGGGCGAAGATCCGCGACGTCTTGGCCTACCGCACGCAGCCCTGGCCCGGCGCGACCGGCGACGTCGTCTTCAGCGCGGCCCTGGACGACCTCGGCGACGTGTTCCTCGCCAAACGAGAGGGAAGCACCTGGAAATACTACTCCCGAAAGGACCTCGACCTGCCCCGGGTCGAAACCCCGGCTCGCGACCGAACCGGCCAATCGCCCGAAGCCGCCGGCTCGGGGTAAACAACGTAGCGCCGGCTTTGCCGGCCGGTCTTCCGCCCGATACGCAAGATCGTCAGTCATGACAAGCCGGTTCCTCGGCACGTGCCTCGCCATTGCCTGTGGCTGCGTCCCGGCCGGCGCTGCGGACGAGGGTCGGCAACCGCCGCCGCAACCGCCTTTCTACCGGCTTCGGGAGCACCAGGCGGAGTACGCCGGTCCCGGGCGCGACGAGCCGCCGCCTCAGGACGTCGACGAAGTCCTCCTCGGCTACTTCGGCCCCGGCGACCCCGCCCATCCCGACGGCGGCGACCTGTGGCTCGCCGCCCAAATGGCCGTCGACGAGGCGAACCGCCGGGGCGGCTGCCAGGGGAAGCCCTTCCGGATCGTCGCCCGCTGGTCGGAAAACCCGTGGGGCACCGGCGTCGCGGAGGTCGCCCGGATGGTCTACGACGAAAACGTCTGGGCGATCGTCGGGGGGATCGACGGGCCTTCCACCCACCTGGCCGAACAGGTCGTCGCCAAGGCGAGGCTCCCGCTGGTGAGCCCCGCAAGCAGCGACAAAACGGTCAACCTGGCCAACGTGCCATGGATGTTTTCACTCCTGCCTGGCGATCACCTCCAGGCGCCCGTGCTGGCCGCGGCCGTCTCCGACCGCGTCGGCTCGCGCGCCTTCGTGCTCATCTCGGCCGTGGATCACGACTCGCGCTTGTTCACGACGGAGCTGCGCAAGTGTCTGACCTCCCGGCGCTTGCTGCCGCGATACCACTTCGAGCACAACGGGGCGCGGGAGGACGAGCCCCGGCTCGTCGATCGAATCGTGGAGTCGAAGCCCGACGCGGTGGTGCTCGTCGCCGGGGCGCACCAAAGCGCGAGGTTGGTCGTCGGTCTCCGCCGGCGAGGTTTCGCGGGCCTCGTCTTCGGCAGTGCGGCGATGGGGCGACGCCGGTTCCACGAGGAAGCGGGCGAGGCGGCCGAGGGCGTGCTCTTCCCGCTGCTCTACCGTACGCCGACCGCGCCCGCGGAGGAGCCGCCGAAGGAGTTCTTCGACGCGTTCGAGAAACGCTACGGCCACGCGCCCGACTACGCCGCGGCCCACACGTACGACGCGTTCCGCCTATTGGTCGCCGCCATCCGCACTGCCGGCCTCAACCGGGCCCGCATTCGCGACGCGCTCAGGGATCTCTCCCCCTACTCAGGCGTCGCCGGGACCGTCGCGTGGGACCCGCAGGGCAGCAACACCCGGGCCGTCTCGCTCGGCACGATCCGAGATGGGCGTGTGATTCCTGTTCAAGATCGCGGCCCGCTCGTTCCCAGGCTCCGCCTGGGAACGCACTAACGCGAGGCTCCGCCTCGCCCTCCCGGCTCCTACCGCGCCCGCACCCGGCGAGTATTGTACCTGTCGCGATACTCCCGCGTCTTCGCGTCGTCCGGATACTGCTCGTCGGGCCCGTACGGGTAGCCGCTCATCGCGTGGAAGGGGAGCGGCTCCACTGCGTCCGAAGTGGCCGTGTAGAGGTCCATGTCCTTGCAGAAGCTGTCGGTCTTGAGGATAAACGAGCGGCGGCAGCCCGCGGGCACCGGCCCGAACGCCTCGACCGGGAAGCGAAGCGTGACTTCCTCGCCGTGCCCCATGATCGCGTAGCAGTCGTCCGCCTCCAGGAGCAGCTCGCCCACGTCGCCGTAGCGCGTGTAGTCGCCCGGCATCAGCTTCCAGCTCGACCACGGGTCCACGTTGCCGTAGTCGTACAGGTTGGGCCCGCGCCCGTCGGGCGAGTACTCGTGCGGGTAGCCGAAGAAGTGCAGGTCGGCGGTTCGGGCCGGGATCTCTTGGAGCGCGAGCGGCGCGTCGTCCGCGTGCATGGCCAGGAAAATCCGATCCCAGTAGAGATCCATGTTGCTCGATAGCCGGATCTTCCGATCGCCGGTGAGGATCTTGCCGGTCACGTCGAGCGTCATCATGTGGTTGAGGCCCGCCGGATAGCCCGCCTCGCGCATGAGCTCCACCCACTCGCCGTCGCGGAGCACGTCGACGCTGGGCGCTTCCAGTCGCAAGCCCGCCTGCCCCGCGGCGTAGTTGGCCGACGAGTAGCCGTACCTGACCCACCCGTGCAGGAAGAGGACGAGCCGGGCGTCGGCGGGGACTTGGCGGAGCCGGTCGCCGAAGTCGAGCTCCACGAAGTGCTCCACGGCGAACCCGGCGAAACGCTCATCCGGCTCGGTCGCCCCGGCGCAGCGCCGGTCGATCCGAAGCACTTCATCGGTCACGTCGACGCCCCGATGGTCCACCGCCCGAACCGGATCGATCGCTTCCCTGAAGCAGAACACCTCGAACGGAGGCGGCGCGACGCCCACGGCCATCATTTCGTGCGGATAGACCTCGGTCCCCACCGGGTGGTCGACGGCGATCAGCTTGGCCTCGTCGAAGTAGACGATTTCCTCCAGCGGCTCGGTCACCTGGAGGACGTACTCGCCGCCGAGCGGCTCCAGGCGCGGGATGGGCAGGTATTCCGTCGGGTCGGGCGTGGCGTACGTGCCCGGGGCCACGAAGTACCCGAGCCCTCCCACGCCGCCAAAGTCCGACACGAGCTCGAACCGGGTGCCGTTCCAGGCGAACAGGTGGGGGCAGGACGTCGTCTTCCGCTGCACCTCGGCGAGGGTCATCACCCGGTCGCCGGCCACTTCCACCTCGCCCTGGAGCACGCCGTCGGGCCAGATCACCCGGAGCCATTCCACGTTCGGGTTGTCGCCCAATCCCGCGTGGACGCGAAGCGGCGGCATGGCCACCGGCCCGGAAGGCACGCCCACGACGAACTGCTGGACCACTCGCCCCGTCTTTACCTCCACGCGTGCCCCGATGGCCGAGTTGTTCGATCGGGCCATCCGGTCCTGCTCCCGCTTGCCCACCAGATCGATCGCGATCCAGTGGCCGCCCTGCGTGGCGTTCTCGAGGAGCACCGGCTGCCGGCCGGCAGCCGCCAGAAGCACGTCGCACCGCCCGTCGCCGGTGAAATCCGCCACCACCAGGCTGGCGTCGCCCCCGGTCTCGATGGCCGCAAAAAGGCCCGCCGGGTCGAGCTCCGCGGCACGCAAGAACCGATCCCGGGGCCAATCGTTCACCAGCAGGGCGGGTCCCCGGGTGCCGTCGGGGCGATGGGCATCGGCGATCACCAGGTCGAGGTCGCCGTCGTTGTCCACGTCGGCGAACTGCCCGCCGGTCCCGCCGAGCCGGCCGCACTGGTCCGAAAAACCCTGATCCAGTTGGAACTGAAACCGGCCCTGGTTGAGGTAAAGCCGGACCCCGTCGGCGGTGAACACGACGAGATCGCGGTCGCCGTCCTTGTCCGGATCGCCGGACGTCGCCCCGACGACTCCCCGCGCGTCGAGCCCCATGGTCGCCGCGTCCCGCTTTGCGTACTCCCACTCGCGATAGTTGACCCAGCCGATCGGCTCCGCGTCGCCCGCCGGGAAGACCACCAGGTCGATGTCCCGGTCGTTGTCGAAATCGTCGCAGACGACGGTCGCGATCGGCGACTCTTCCAGGGCAAGGCCGAGCCGGGGGGCCACGTCCTCGAACGACCCGTCGCGGTGGTTCGAGTAGATGCCGGCGGGCGCGGCGATCGAATCGCCGCCGGCCGGGAGCGACCCCTTGGCCACCCGAAATGCCGCGAAATCGAGGTCCCCGTCGCTGTCGGCGTCGAAGAGCCGGGCACAGGCGGTCAGCGCGCGGGCGTCCTCCGGCGCCGGGGACGCACCCGGGGCGAACTGGCCCTTCCCGTCGTTCTCCAGATAGAGATCTTCCCCGGCGCGACCGAGCCACAGGTCGAGGTCGCCGTCGTTATCCACGTCGCCGAAACAGGGCGAAACGCCCTTCTCGGCGAGCGTGGGGCCGGGCGAGAAGGTGCCCGAGCCGTCGTTCAGCCACAGCGACGTGCTCCCCCGGTCGTCCAGCCCGGCCAGGCAGAGGTCCAGATCCCCGTCGCCGTCCACGTCGCCCGCGGCGATCCCGGGCAGCCCGACCGATCCGCCCTCCCATTTCCAGGCCGACGCGGTCGCGTCGAGGGGCCTGGTCTCGGGCGAGAAGACGATTCGCGCAGCGGGCGTCGCTTCCGGCGGCGGGAGAGGGAGGCTGTCGGCGCCCAGGGCCAGATAGTACTTGCCCGCGTAACCGTACGCCTCGCGGATCGTAAACGCGCCCTCGGCCAGCTCGGCCGCGTTGAGCTTCTTGAACCGCTCGAACAGCGGCATGGCCTTTTCCCGCTGCTTGCTGCGCATGTACTGGGAAGCCAGACGATACACGGCCGAATTGAACCCCGGATCGTTTTGGACGATCTCTTCGAGGACCTTGGTCGCCTCGTCGCCGCGACCGAGCGCCAAGAGCGTCTCGGCGTACTTGTAGCCGGCGTGGGGGTCTCCGGGGTCGCTCCGGTGCACGGCCTCGAAGCACTTCAGCGCCTCGTCGTTCTCCCCGAGGTGCTGGAAGTAGAGCCCCAGGGCGAATCGTGCGTGCAAATGGCCCGGGTCCGACTCGAGCACGTGCTCGAACGCGTCGCGCGCGATCGTGAGGTGTTCGCCCTTTTCGAGATTGAAGTGGGCAAGGCCGAGGTTGAAGCGGGCGGCGTTCCAGTCCGGGGCGAACTCCAAGACCTCCGCAAACGCCTCGGCCGCGTCCTTGTACTGCCGCTTCTCCAGCAGGGCCGCCCCCTGGTTGAACTCGGCCAGCGTCCGGGCCACGGTGGCGGTCACCACGCGCGCCGCTTCCTTGGGGGCCTCGACCTTCGGTGCAGGCTCCGGCGGCGCTGGCGCTCGACGACAACCAAACACCAGCGCCACGACCCCCAGCAGGCATCCGCTCAACCCGACAACCAGCGGCCGCGCCGCACCCCCGGCAGAGCGACCGGCCGAGTACTCTCGACGCGTTGTCATCCGTCTCTCCTGGATCGATGATCCCCGGAAAGGAATCGCTGTAACAAACATCCCCGCATGACACCAAATGATAGCAGGCTTTGGAGATACGTCAAAGCAGACCGTGCGGGGACCGGGCCGGCACACGAGCAGGAAGAGGCAAGCCGCGCCGGTGCAACCTCGCGTTCCCAGGCTCCCCAATTCCCCTCGTTCCCAGGCTCCGCCTGGGAACGCACTACCGCGAGGCTCCGCCTCGCCCCAAGGAGGCCGTGAAGGGCAAGCCCTCCTGCAGCATTGAGGCGGCAGGCAGAGCCTGCCAGACCCGTGCGTTCCCAGGCGGAGCCTGGGAACGAGGACGCACCGAGGGGCGACGAGGACGCGGAATGCCTGCGCTACGGCCCACGCGGGCGGTCAGACCCCGGCGTACGCCCCGGCCAGCGTGGCGATCGAGAAATCGTGGAAGCCGAAGGTCTCCGACCTGGTCGGCTTGCCGCCGCAGACGGCGACCACCTCCCGGAAGATCTCCTCGCCGACTTCGCGGACGTCCTTCTCACCCCGGGTGATCGTCGCCGCATTGACGTCGATGATCTCTTCCAGCCGCTCGTACGTGCCCGGATTCCCCGTGATCTTCACCACCGGCGCGATCGGATAGCCGACCGGGCTGCCCTTGCCGGTGGTGAAGGCCACCACCTGCGCCCCGGCGGCCACCATCCCGGTCATCGAGGGGACGTCGAACCCGGTCCCGTCGACGAGCACGAGCCCCTTGGCCCGAGGCCGCACCCCGTACTCGACGACCTCGGTGATCGGCGCCGACCCCGTTTTGCAGATGCAGCCCAGGCTCTTCTCCTCCAGCGTGGTGAGCCCTCCCGCGACGTTGCCCGAGGTGAGAAAGTGCTCGCCGGGGGCAAGCAGCGGCACCATCCGCCCTTCGGCCCGGTCGATCGTTTGGACGATCCGCTCGGCCACCTGCCCGCTGGCCGCCCGCCGGGCAAGAAGGTGCGCCGTGCCGATGGCCTCGGTGGTTTCCGAGAACATCGCGGAGCCGCCTTCGGCGATGAGCCGGTCGACGGCGACGCCCAGCGCCGGGTTGGCGGCCAGCCCGCTGGTGGCGTCCGACCCGCCGCACTCCAGCGCCAGCGTGAGCCCGGCCAGGTCGACTTCGGCCCGCTTTTCGCCGGAAGCCTTCCGGACCATCTTCTCCAGGATCGCCGTCCCCTCGCGGATGGCCCGCGAAACGCCCACCTCCTGAATCACCAGCCGCTCCAGCGGTTTCGACGGACACCGTTCGGCGATCTCCCGGGCGACCTTCTCGGAGTCACAGTTTTCACACCCCAGCCCCAAGACCAGCGCCCCGGCGACGTTCGGATGCGAGCCGAGCCCCGCCATCACCCGCTCCGTCCGGGCCACGTCCTCTCCGCAGGTGCATCCGCCGGCGTGCGGCAGGGCCACGGCGCCCTCGACGGCGTCGGCGATCCGTCGGGCGATCTCGTTGGCGCAGAGCACGGCGGGAAGCACGACCACGTGGTTGCGTACCCCGATTCGGCCGTCCGGCCTCAGGTAAGCGTTGACTTTCATTTCGCGCCTCCCTGGACCGCGCTTTCGACGTTGTGCACGTGGACGTGCTCGCCGGGGCGAATCGCCCGCGACGCCCGGCCGATCGCTTCGTGGTACTTGACGATCCGCTCCCCCGCCGCGATCTCTCGGACGGCGACCTTGTGGCCGAACGGGACGTCGTCGAGGACTGGCAGCTCCTGCGGGCCGTCGGAGGTGATGAAGCGGACATGGTCGCCGGCTTGGGCCTCGTCGACCAGCGTGACCACGTTGTCGCTCGCGTTGATTTGAATGGCAAGTCGGTTCGTCATCCGCGTGGCTGCTCCTCTTCGTTCCCGGCAAACTGGCTGGAAGGACGCATTGTAGCTCGGCCCCATCACGACGGCAACGACCCGCGAATCTTGCACGCGTCCGCCGAGCCGCCTGCGCAGCCTTTCTTCCCTCGTTCCCAGGCTTTGCCTGGGAACGCCCTAACGCGAGCCTCCGCCTCGCCCGCACCGAGAAGGCAGGCAGAGCCTGCGAAGGGGCGACGCATGGATGGTTGTCGCGATAGTCGCTTTTCGCTGGAGCGAAAAGACGCTTGTTCACCCGCGAAAAGACGTTTGTTCGCGGAGCGAACAACGACTATGTCCTCGCTCCCAGGCTCCGCCTGGGAGCGAGAGGGTGGCCAATTCTTGCCTTTGACTTCTCGTGGCCTCGCGGCGCATCATGCGGGCAGTGTGGGATGGTGGACAATCTCCCGGGGAGTCGTGCGCGCGCTGCCGAACCGGGACGCGTCGTGGGAGAAAGTCAGATGTGGCAAAGGAGCGAGTTTGATGGAGAGGCGCGTTTTGGAGAACCGGCCAGTTTCCGCAGAAAGGGCGCCGAGGGGAGGGGGGACCGTGGAAAATCGCGAAGTTGTTGACAAAAAAGCGGAGCGGGCGCTGGCCCTGATCGCGTCGCGGCCGGAGCTGTTCGTCCGACAGGGGGCCGTGGTGGCCACCTGGCGGTGGTACAAGGGCCGGAGGCTGGGGCCGTACTGGCGCTTAGCGTATCGCGAGGCGGGCCGGCAGTGCTCGGTTTACCTGGGGCGAATGGGTGAGGGCGTGGAGCAGGTGCGGCAAGCATTGGCTCGGTGGCAGGACTTCAGGCGATGGCGCACGACGTACCGGCGCCCGCGTCGCCAGGTAAAGGCCTCGTTCCGGGCGCACCTGGCGAGATTCCACCGGCAGTTGCACGCCCTGGGCCTGTGGCGCAAAGGCCCCGAGGTCCGCGGCGGGTGGTCGCGCGCCGTGGAGCGGCACTTGCGTGCGCTCCGGTCGCTGCGAGCCGGAGGGTGGGAGCGGGAGCGAGATGTAGGCGGAGCCTGGGAACGAGGCTGAAAATGCGAAGGATGGCCACAAGTGCTGTAGAGGCAAGGCGTTGCGCAGCCGCGCGCCTGGGGCCATCTGGCCTAACCGTCGGGTTGGCTTACGCTTGAACTACGTGTCGGGTGCGCGTATACTGGCACAGATAGGAACGCGGCTAAGCGTTGAGTTGTTCGGCGAATCGCGGAGGCAACAAATGGAAAACGAATCTCCACTCGACAACTTGGCGCGCCAGCTTTTCGGCGATTCGATCAACCACTATGCGCGCGGAAACGAAGAGCTTGAGCAACACGCGCTCGATGTATGCCGACCAGCGACGATCGCCTTGAGCTTGCGCGAGGAATTCTCGGCGTTGGCATTGACGTCTCGGATGGATCAAGAACTTCGGACGCTTCTGTCGAATGGTCTCTGCAAGCAAGGAAACGCCCAAGAACTCCTGTTCGACACTTATCGTCCGCTGGCGACATTCGCCGCCAAGATAGACATGGCATACTGCATTGGTTTCACAACCAAGAAAATGTACGACGCCCTTACACTATGTCGCCGAATCCGAAATATGTATGCGCATTTCGAGGATCCTCACGCGGTTCGCCAAACTGACAAATACCAAACATATCGAAGACAACTGCTCGAACTTGACGCGGATTGGACCGCTGATCAGATCCAGAGGTTGAGTGCATTGGGTGATCCAAGCAACGCTCCAGACGACAATCACGTTGCTGCAATAATGGTGGGCGTCTGTGATTGTTTGGGGTCTGCTGCTTTCTTCTCCGTTAATGCAACACAATTGCCGCAATCTAATGTGATCCCATGTTTCTACGGTTTCGACGACACACCTGAGCTTCGAGAAGTTAACGGCAGGACGGGGTTCTTCGGTCCGCCGAACGCGAATGGCGAAAACGCCGCATAACAATCGCATGCACCGGAGCCGGCGGCTGGGCCGGTTTCAAGTGGAGACTCGTTACCGCCCGCCCGGTGATGCTGGTCGTTGGCGGGATGCGAAGCCGAAGGAGATCGTGATCCGCAATGGCTACGTTCGATGACGTTCTCGATGCCGCGCAGGACCTGCCCGCCCCGGACCGGGTCCGACTGATTGACGCACTCTGGGAAAGCATGGAGCCAGAGGAGTGGCCGGCCCCCAGCGCTGAGTGGATAGCTGAAGCGCAACGTCGGTCAGCGGAGTACGACGCGCGCAGCATGTCGGCGTCGCCCTGGCCTGAAGTCCGCCAGCGGGCGCGCAGGAAGGCCGGACTCGATGGCTAGCGTACTTGTTACGTCGGCCGCCGAACGTGACTTCACCGAAGCCCTCTGCTGGTACGCCGAGCGCAGCCAACGCGCCGCGGAGGGTTTTGATGCCGAGTTTCAGCGGGCCTTGGCGCAAATCGCTTCCGATCCGGAGCGATTCCCGCGTTGCGACCACGTCCACCGCTTCTACCTCTTGCGCCGCTATCCCTATCAGGTGATATTCCGTGAGCGTGAGGATCAACTGATCGTCGTCGCCGTTGCCCATGCCAAACGCAGGCCCGAGTATTGGTCCGACCGGTCATCGCCCGATGCATCGTAGGGATATCGCACGCTTCCTTCCAGGCCGTTGCGACATAGACTAACGACTGGCAGGACGGTCCGATCACGGTAATCGAATTGAGACAAGAAATCCTCAGACGCCCTAACACAACTCATCCGATTGTCCGCGGCGCGCGGAAATCTGGAAGCGAGAAACCGGTTTTGATAGGGGCTCTTGGACTGCCGGACGTGTGACCGTATGTCGAAGCAAAAAAGCCATGACCCCGAAACAACGCGTGCATGCGGCGCTGCGGCGCGAGCCGGTCGACCGGGTACCCATCTTTATGTGGTTCCACCCGGGAACCCGGGCCCTGCTGGCCGATCTCCTGGAGATCCCGCCGGCCTACGTGGACGACGTGATGGGCAGCGACGTCCACATGACGTGGGTCAACAACAACTACGCCATGGAAGGGATCGTGCACGAGCACGACGGCGAGAGCCACGTCGACTTCTGGGGCATCGAGTGGACCAAGCAGGGCCCGTACAACCAGGTGACGCGATTCCCGCTCTTGGACGCCTCGCCGGACGACCTTCGCCGCTATCGGTTCCCGATCGAGCACAAGGAGTCCCTCCTCTCGCGGATGGACCCGGTGGTGGCGAACGCCGAGGAGCACTTCATCGGCTGCGACGTGTCGCCCTGCGTGTTCGAGATGTACTGGCGGCTCCGCGGGCTGGATCGCACGCTGCTGGAGATGGCCGCCGAGCCGGGGCTGACCGAGGAGATGTTCGCCCGCTCGGCCGATTTCGCCGTGGAGCTGTCGGAAGAGGCCTGCCGGCGTTTTCCGCTGGACTGGCTCTGGTCGGGCGACGACGTGGCCAGCCAGTTGTCGATGATGATGAGCCCGGCCGCATGGCGGGCGATGATCAAGCCGCATCAGCAGCGGGTGTTCGACGTGGGCAAGGCCCACGGCCTTTGGGTCGCCCACCACTGCTGCGGGGCGCTGCGGCCGATCATTCCCGATCTTGTAGAAATGGGGCTCGACGTGCTCAATCCCGTCCAGTGCAACTGCCCCGGCATGGACCCGCTGGAATTGAAACGGGAGTTCGGCGGGGTGCTGGCCTTCATGGGCGGGGTCGACACGCAGGGCGTCTTGCCGAACGGGACGGTCGACGACGTGCGCCGAGCCACGCGCCGACTGATCGACGGCATGACCGCCGACGGGGGCGGCTATATCCTCGCCGCCTCGCACACGATCCCGCCGGAAACGCCCGTGGACAACATCTTCGCCATGTACCACGAGGCGGGCGTCCCCCGGCAACAGATCTTCGATCAGGCGGCCGAGGTCCGCTCACGCCTGGCCAGGCAGACCTGAGCGCCCTCGGCGGCCTGCCGCCCCGGCACGCCGATTGACTCCGCCAGCCGCATTGCCCTAGACTACTATGAGGCCCTTGCGCGTCCCCCATCGTTTAACCGCAAGCCGGAGGCGTGCGCGAGCAGCGAAGGCAGGTGGGCGACCGCGCGCACGCCTCCGGCCTGCGGTTGAACGAGACTGCGACTGCCGCCGGAGATGCGGCGTCGCCCGGGCCCTTGTACGTCCAAGCTCACGGTGATGACCATGATACGCTTCACGCGCGTCGCGCCGCTGCTCTCGGCGGCCCTGTTCCTCCTTGGCTGTTCCGACTACGAGATCGCCTCGGACTACGGCGGCGCTGCCGATTCGTCGGCCGAGCAGGCCACGCCCGACTCGCCCCCCTCCTCGCCCGATGAAGCCGATTCCCCGCCGGGGAGCGGCCCGAGTGGCGAGACGGCGGAGTTCGGTCCGGCGGAAGGACCCGGCGGCGAGCAGGCCAGCGCGCCTTACGTGGCGCCGTCGCAGGCGGCCCCGGTCGGGCAGACGCGGCGCGAGCCGGCGGCGCCCAAGCCAAGGCCGGCTCCGTCCACGCCCTCCCGGCCCGGACCCTCCCAGCTTCCGTCGATCAAGCTCTCTGCCGGAGTCGCCGTGCCGCAGTCGCTCCCCACGGGGACCGCCATGGGCTTCAGCGTCGACTACCAATTCATCGGGGGCAGTCCCGGCCCGTCGCCGTACGCCTGGGTGATCCAGCCGGGGAACGGCCAGGCGGCCAAACAGCCCGTGCAACTCCAGCCGCGGGGCACCCTCCAAATGTTCGTTCTGCAATTCCGCCCGGAAAACGGCCCGTTCCGCACGCACATCGAGGACGCCCAAGGAAACCGGCTCTCGCCCTCGCTGCTGCTGAAAGGGTGGTAGCGGCTCGGTCAGAACTCCGCGGGTCGTTCGTACCGATCGGAGTCTCCGCGCGATCAGCCCCGATCGACGGGGATCAGGAGGAGCGTTCGGGCGGCTTCACCAGCCGCTCGATGAACCGGCAGACGACCAGGATCATCGGCCGGGCCGTGTCGCGATGAGGGTCGCGTCCGGCGGCGGCGTCCGCCTGATCGTGGAGGTATTCCACCTCGCCGGAAGGGTAGACCAGCACGCTGTCGCAACGGGATACCTCGGCCGCCACATAGATCGACTGCGGCGGGGTACCGAAGGCGGCGACCAACTCGTTGAAATCCGGGCGGATGGGCAGGAAGAACGAGAATCCGGCCCGAGTCAGGTCGTAGCAGCGGACTTGGACGAACTCGTCATCCCCCGGGAAGTTGGCGCCGCGGCGCGGGGCGATCCGCTGAACGGCCGAGAAAGGACGTCGCGCGCCGTCGCGACGCTCGGCCGGCTCGTCCTTCAGTAGCGGGCCGACCATCTGGTGGATCAGCCGGTAGAAGTTGGCGTCGATATCGCTGGTGCCGAACATTGGTGGCCAGGTCACAGTCGGAAGGTGCATCGAAATGGGACGCGTGCCCGGACGCGATTCCCCACGGCCGGCGCCCACGCCCGCCACATATGGATATAGCACAGCCGGCCCGCCACGGCCCACGCGCCAAACAGTAGCCCCGCCGGCGGTTCCGGCACCTCTTCATGGATCCCCGCAAGGCGGTCGCGGCCAGTCTCCGGCGGAAAAAAGAGCCCCGTCCCCTTTTTCTCCAGGCTGCGGGGTCTCTCCGATCACCTTGACGGGCCGTGGGGTGTCACCCACAATGCAGAGTCCGTTTTGGGATTGCATAACCCCTCCCAAAGGGTTAGTCACTACTTCCATCCCCCCCTCATCGATGGGTGAGCCAACTCCGAGCCACGCGATGTCCGCCACCAGCCAAGTCCCCGACGCCGCCGGACGCTTCGGCGATTTTGGGGGCCGATACGTCCCCGAAACCCTCACCCATGCCCTGGACGAGCTGCAAGCCGAGTACGACAAGGCCGTCGCCGACCCGCAGTTCCAGGCCGAGCTCGAACGGTTGTACCGGCACTACGTGGGCCGACCATCCCCGCTCTACCACGCGGAGCGGCTGAGCCAGCAATTCGGGGGGGCACAAATCTACCTGAAGCGGGAGGACCTCAACCACACCGGGGCCCACAAAATCAACAACACGCTCGGCCAGGCCCTCCTGACCCTGCGGATGGGCAAACGCCGCGTGATCGCCGAGACGGGCGCCGGTCAGCACGGAGTGGCCACGGCCACGGCCTGCGCCCGGTTCGGACTCGATTGCGTCGTCTACATGGGCGAGGAGGACATCCGCCGGCAGAGGCCCAACGTGTTCAGCATGCGGCTTCTGGGGGCGGAGGTGCGGCCCGTCACGAGCGGGTCGCGCACGCTTCGCGACGCGATCAACGAGGCCTTCCGCGACTGGATGAATTCGGTCCAGACGACCCACTACTGCCTCGGCTCGGTCGTCGGTCCCCACCCCTTCCCCCGGCTGGTGCGCGATTTCCAGTCGGTGATCGGCCGGGAAACGCGGAGCCAGTGCCGGGAGCAATTAGGGCGTTTGCCCGATCTTGTCGTCGCCTGCGTCGGCGGCGGGAGCAACGCCGCGGGGATGTTCTATCCGTTCGTCGAGGACGACGGGGTCGCGCTGGTCGGCGTCGAGGCGGGCGGGCGGTCCGATCGGGTGGGCGACCATGCGTCGACGCTCTCGTTCGGCCGGCCCGGCGTGCTCCACGGCTCCTACAGCTTCGTGATGCAGGACGACGACGGCCAGACCTGCCCGGTGCATTCCGTCTCCGCGGGGCTCGACTACCCGGGCACGGGACCCGAGCACAGCTACTGGAAGCAGACCGGCCGGGTGCAATACACCCACGCGTCCGACGCCGAGGCCCTCAGCGCCTTCGACACGCTCGCCCGCTCCGAAGGCATCCTCCCCGCGCTGGAAAGCGCCCATGCCGTGGCCAAGGCCGTCGAGCTGGCCGCCGAGCGGAAGCCGGACGAGGCGATCGTGATCTGCCTTTCCGGCCGCGGCGACAAGGACGCGGCCGAAGTGGCCCGGCTGCGCGGCGAAGAGATTTAGTGGCGAGTGGCGAGTGGCGAGTGGCGAGTGGCGAGTGGCGAGTGGTGAGTGGTGAGTGGCGAGTGCTCATCGTTCCGACGCTTTGCGTCGGAACGGACTTGGGGGACGCTTCGCGTCCTGATCTGCGACGCAAAGCGCCGCGGCAATGGCGTTCCCGCGGAAGCGTGGGAACAACAAGTGGTAAATCGCAAAGCTAACGTAGCTCGCGCTAAGGATCGGCCGAAGAATAACGTCCGCATTTGCGGAGTAGTAGGCACACGCCGTGTGCCGTAACCAGCGGACGGCACACGGCGTGTGCCTGCTACTGAAGTCGGGAAGTTGTTTTTTGGGCCGACGCTGAGACCCGGTTGGTGCTAGTACCGATGCAGTGAACCCTGGCCCCTGTTTCCCATGTCCGCGATCGACGATCTCTTTGCCGACCTCCGCAAGACCGGCCGCAAGGCGTTCATGCCGTTTGTCACCGCGGGTGACCCGGACCTCCGGTTCACGGCCGACCTGATCCGGCGGTTGGTCGAGCGGGGGAGCAGCATGTGCGAAGTGGGCATCCCCTATAGCGACCCGATCGCCGACGGCCCGGTGATCCAGGCCTCCTACAGCCGGGCGTTGGACCGGGAGATCAAGCTGGCCGAGATCCTCCGGATGCTCCGCGGCGTGACGCCCGAGCTCTCGGCGCCCGTGGTCACGATGCTCAGCTACGCCATCGTCTACCGTCGCGGACCGGAGGCGTACGTCCGCGAGGCCAAGGCCGCCGGCCTCGCCGGGCTGATCGTGCCCGACCTGCCCGTCGAAGAGGCCGCACCGCTCGCCGAAGCCTGCCGCCGCGAAGACCTCAGCCTGATCCAGCTCATCACGCCGACCACCCCGCACGACCGGGCGCTGCGCATCGCCGAGCGGACCACGGGTTTCATCTACTACGTCTCCGTCACGGGCATCACGGGCGAGCGCACGGAGCTCCCCCGGGAGCTGGTCGCCAACGTCGCCCAACTGCGGCGCGAGACGGCGCTTCCCATCTGCATCGGCTTCGGCATCAGCCGGCCAGAACACGTCCGCCTGCTCGCCCCGGTGGCCGACGGCCTGATCGTCGGCTCGGCCATCGTCCGCCGTGTGGCCGAGGCCGGCACGAAGCCCCGCGAGCAGGTGCTGACGGAGATCGGCGAGTACGTCTCCAGCCTCCTGGCGGCGATGGAGCCGTGATCGCCAAGTCCTGTTTCTCCGGCGCCACGTCCGGCGCGTCGTCACAGCACCTGCCGGCCGCGGTGTTGTTTGCGTCGGACCGCGCGGCGGCTGCACCGGGCCACTTCGCGCCATAGGGGTTTCCAGGCGATCGTGCCCGGCGGGAACTGGCGTACATACGCCCGAAGGAAGAGGCAGAAGACCGTCCGCGTCACCCAGGGGTGGGCGTAGAGGCTCGTGGCCAGTCGGGCCAGGTCGCGCTGGCGCGCTCGGCACGTGAGACGTCGGGCGATGTGCACGTCCTCGGCGTCGATCAGGTAGGTCCTAGTGGTCTCTCCATCTCGACTTCGCGTGTTGGGTGCCACTGCCGGCTTGCCCGGCAGTGCCGGAAGCACGGTTGGACGAGCCAACCGTGGCACCCGTAAATTCGAGCTGGACGGACGATCAGGCTGCACGTCGTCATCCACCACCAGGACGTTGCCCGCCTTGAGGTCGCCGTGGGAGATCTGCCAGGCGTGCATCCGCCCGATCAGCTTGCCCAGGCTCTCAGCACAGCGGGCGGCGCGGCGGAGCCGTTCGGCCGGGCTCAGGTCGGCCAGACGCCATCCATAGAGGTGTAGATTTTCCGCCCCCTCGACCCATTCGGTCGCCAGGTAGCTCTCCGCGGCGCAGCCCGGACGACGCACTCGGCACACGGCGATCGGACGGGGCGTTGCGATCCCGCGGGCGCGGAGGGCGTGCCCCATCATCCAACCTCGCAAAGCCCGGCCGCGACGAAACCGACCCAACAGCGCCTTCCACCAGTTGCGATACCGGTACCGGGCGTAGGCCACGTGCACCGGCCCGCCGGCAAGCGGCAGCTCGGCTTGGACGATCAGCTTGCTGTGGCCGAGCTTCACCGGGCGATCCAGGTTCCGGTCCAGCAGGCGCTCGGGAGCTTCCAGCAGACGCCCCAGCTCCGCTCGGTCGAAATCGGGCACGCCGTGGGCCACGCCGTGTGGTGCGTGCAAGGCCACGTAGTCGCGGTTGGTGCGAAGCGCCCGCTTGTCGCGACGCCGTGCCACGTGCCGGCAGTACGCCCGACTGCCGCGGGCAAGCTGTTTGATAGCCGTGCGGTGGTCGGACACCTTCAAGCTCGGACGCTCGGCCAGGTACGTCCGCCAGAACCGCAGGCGCTCGCTTTGCGACGTCCGCTCCCACCAGCCGGAGCCGAACATGATCAGGCTGGCCCGGCTCGCCCGCCACTTCAGCGGACCGGAAAACCGCACGCCCGGCACGTCGATCAGGTACAGCTCGGGCAACTCGCCGTCGGGGGAATGGCCGGGCGGAGGAGTGTCCAGCCGCACCAGGACGTTGCCCACGTGGAAGTCGTCGTGCACGATCCCCGCCTCGTGGATCGCGGCGACGAACCGGGCCACCCCTTCGATGAGCCTCCGCCGCATCCTCGCTTGTCCGTCCGGGGCCAGCCGGGGCAGCTCCTCGGCCACGTATCGCTCCAAGGAGCAGGCCGGCTCGATCGCCTCGGTCACGAGGTAGTTGTCGCGGACGAGCTGCCCCCGCGTCCGCTCCATCCAAGCGATGGGCTTGACGGTCGGAATGCCGCGTCGGGCGACCTCGGCGGCCTTGTGACATTCGCGTCGGGCGGCGCTGGGGCGGACCAAGTGTCCCACGGCGTCCAGGAAACGGTCGCGCCGGTACTGCTTCACGTAGAACCGCCGCTCGGGCAGCTCCACCTGATAGACCGTGCGATGCGAGCCGTGCTTCACCACGCGGAGGCGTCCCTCGGACTCCCAGTCGTCGAGAAGCAGTCCTTTGGGGCCAAACAGTACCGGCTCCCAGTCGGGGAGGGCCTGCCAGGACAGTTCTCCGTGACGATGCTCCATCGAATTGGGCCGGGTCGCGTGGATCATGGGCAAACGGTCAGCCGTGGCCGGCGATTTTGTCGCCGTACACCCTTAGCAGGGTCGCCCGCGACGGACAAGATCAATCGGCGGCTCGCTCGCCGAACGACCCTAAACAGGTATTGGCTATCCCCTTCATGGTGGGTAATGCAGCCACCTTCCGCTCAATATTCTTGTCTCCCGGCGACGATCGCGAGTGCAGACTCCGTCGTACCCGGCCGGGTCGAGCGGATATCCCCGGCACGGGCATGGGCCCGGCATCTGGACGGGCGATCCTGGTCGGGTATGATTTCACGGACGCGATTTGCCGGCGGCCGTCTGTCGAGGGGCCAACCGGGCCGTCCCGCCTGCCCGAAATTTGGCCCTGCCGCCTCTACGATCCCCTAGCGAGAAAGGCCGAGCCTGTGAGAAGAAGCACCCTGCAACGAGTCTCCTTGTCGATCGCGGCGGCTGCCCTGCTGTCGGTGGCGGCCGACTGGACGCGGTTCCGCGGCCCGGACGCCCGAGGAATCGGCGACGCGACCGGCGTGCCGGCCACGTGGACCGCCGAGGAGAACGTTATCTGGAAGACGCCGCTTCCCGGGTTCGGAGCCTCCAGCCCGATCACCTATGGCGACCAGGTCTTTCTCACCTGCTACAGCGGCTACGGCCTGGACGGGGACGAGCCGGGCGAGCAGGAGGACCTCCAGCACCTCGTTCTGTGCGTGAGCCAGGGCGATGGAAAGATCGTCTGGGCCAAGGGGACCAAGGCCCGCCTGCCTGACACGAAGTATGGCGGGTTCGTCGCACTGCACGGCTACGCCTCGAGCACCCTGACGACCGACGGCCAGGCCATCTACGCCTTCTTTGGCCGGTCGGGCGTGCTGGCCTACCGCCTGGACGGCGAGCCGCTTTGGCACAAGGAAGTCGGTGACGGCTCGCACAACTGGGGCTCCGCCACCTCGCCGATCCTCTTTGAGAACCTCCTGATCGTCAACGCCAGCGTGGAGAGCGAGTCGGTGGTCGCGCTCGACAAGAAGTCGGGCGAAGAGGTCTGGCGTGTGCCGGGGATCGAGCGATCGTGGAGCACGCCGATCGTGGTCGATCTGCCCGACGGCACGCACGAGCTGGTCGTCAGCTCGCACAGCAAGATCCGCGGGATCGATCCGGCGACCGGCAAGGAGCTGTGGGAGTGTGCGGGCGTGCCCGACTACGTCTGCTCGGGGGTTACCGCCCACGAGGGCATCGTCTACGTGACCGGCGGGCGCAAGCCCTTCACGTTCGCGGTCCGTGCCGGCGGGCGCGGCGACGTGACCGGCACGCACGTCCTGTGGGAGCTGCGAGAAACACCCAAGGTCGCTACGCCGCTCTACCACGACGGGCACCTCTACTGGCTGGACCAGCGAGGCCTGGCGACGTGCGTCGATGCCAAGACGGGCGAAGTCGTCTACAAAGAGCGAATGGACATCAGCGGCAAGGGCGACAAGGTCTACGCCTCGCCCGTGCTGGTCGACGGCAAGCTCTTCTACGTCACCCGGGCCGACGGCACGATCGTCCTGGCCGTGGGCCCCGAGTTCCACGAGATCGCCCGAAACGACCTCGGCGACGACAGCGTCTTCAACGCCACCCCGGTCCCCCTCGACGGCGGGCGCCTGCTGTTGCGGTCGGATCGGTTCCTGTACTGCGTAGGCAAGTAGGGCCGTTGGCTGAGATCCAACTTCCCTGGCCGTGATGTAGTTTCGGCTGCTTGTCAGGGCCACTCGTGGCCCTTTTCCGCCGCAGGCGGTGTTAGGCCGGACGTTTACGTCGGGTGAGCCGCCAACCCGTGCTCAAGCACGGGCCTAAGACCGCTCCGCGGACAACGGGCGTGAAACGTCCCTCCGGTGCGTTGGGGCGAGCCCACGCTCGGACGGACTGTGTTCCCACCTTGGTTGCGTCCACCGTTCGTCACGCGTACCATGAACCGGTCCGGGCCCCCTCCGGGGCGTTGGTGGTGTCAGATCCGCGGTCTTCTGAAAAAGGCAGGGCCATGGGTGCTTCCCGTCGTGTTCGATCTGAGGCGAGTCGGGACCGGGGCGGTCGTCGAGTGTCGATGAAGAGCCTTGCGGTAAGCGTCGTCTTCGCTGCCGCCGTGTCCGCGCTGGTTTGTCCGCACGCGGCCGCGGCCGAAAAACGCGGGGCCGACGGGCCGGGCAAGATGAACGTCCTGTTCATCGCCGTCGACGACCTGAACGATTGGACGTCCTTCCTCGGCGGATACCCGAACGTCAACACGCCGAACCTCGAGCGGCTGGCCAGGCGGGGCGTGTTCTTCGCCCGGGCGTACTGCTCGGCGCCGGCGTGCAACCCTTCGCGCGCGAGCCTGTTGTGCGGCGTGCGTCCGTCGACCTCGGGCGTGTATCACAACCCGAACCCGTGGCGCGTGCAGATGCCCGACGCGGTGACCCTCCCGCAGCACTTCATGGCCGGCGGCTACAAGGTTTGGGGCGGGGGCAAGGTCTTTCACGGGGCGTTCAAGGACCCGCAGTCGTGGGAGGTCTATTTCGACCGGCCCGCCGATCCGATGCCCGAGGTCCGCCCGGCGAACGGCATCCCCAACACGGCCCACTTCGACTGGGGCCCGGTCCAGGTGGGCGACGAGGCGATGGGGGATTCGCAGGTGGCCGATTGGGCCGTCGAGTTCCTCGCCCGGGAGCACGACCGGCCTTTCTTCCTCGCCGCCGGCATGTTCCGGCCGCATCTGCCCTGGTACGTGCCCCGGAAGTACTTCGACGGGTACCCGCTCGCCGGCGTCGTGCTCCCGAAGGTCAAAGAGGACGACCTGGACGACGTGCCCGAGCTCGGCCGGCGCATGGCCCGGCCCGAGGGCGATCACGCCAAGGTGCTGGCCACGAACAACTGGGAGAAAGCGGTGCAAGGCTACCTGGCCAGCATCACCTACGTAGACGGCCAGGTGGGACGCCTCCTGGACGCGCTGGACAAGCGCCCCGACGCGGAGAACACCGCGATCGTCCTCTGGACCGACCACGGCTGGCACCTGGGCGAAAAGCTCCACTGGCGCAAGTTCACCCTCTGGGAGGAGGCCGGACGCGTGCCGATGGTCTTCGTCGTCCCCGGGCTGACCACGCCGGGCACCCGCTGCGACCGGACGGTGAGCCTGTTGGACGTCTACCCCACGCTGGCCGACGTCTGCGGCCTGCCCGTCGGCGACCACCTGGAGGGCAAAAGCCTCAAGCCGCTCCTCGAAGACCCCACCGCCGAGTGGAACCGGCCCGTGGTCACCACCCACGGCCGCAACAACCACGCCGTCCGCTCCGAGCGATACCGCTACATCCGCTACGCCGACGGCACCGAAGAGCTCTACGACCACGAAAAGGACCCCATGGAATGGACCAACCTGGCGGGCGATCCGCAGCTCGCCAAGGTGAAGAGGGAGCTGGCCGAGTGGCTCCCCCGGGTGAACGTCGAAGAGGGCCCGCGCAAAGGGCAGCCGCAGAGGAAGCCGGCCAAGCCGCGCCGGAAGAAGTCGTGAATCGCCCCGCACGGGCACGATGAGGCAGCGCGGCTTTGCTCATACCGCTGATTGCGCCTCGTTCCCATGCTTTGCGCAGGAGCACACCATACACCGCTCGTTCCCGCGCTTTGCGTGGGAACGAGCTAAGACGACGCCGAGGGCTCGGCGTGGGCCACGGATTTGTTGCACCGCGTCAAACACGAAGGCTACTCGTCGGCGTGGGAGATGGCCGTTGACTGCCGGTCGAAGGCAACCCCCTCCGGCCGCGCCGAGATGGATCGACTCTTGGGCTGCATGTCCGAACGCCGCGAGATGATCCGCTACCCGGAGTTCCCGGCCCGGGGCTGGCAGATCGGTTCCGGGCCGATCGAAGCTTCGTGCAAGACCACCACCATGCGGGTCAAAAGCTCCGATAGGCGATGGGACGCCCCCAACGCCGAAGCCGTGATGGCCCTGGCCTGCCTGGAGAACTCCCGCTTGTGGGAAACCTACCGGCTAACCCACGACCCCCCAACGAATTGAGCCCGCCATGGAATCCTGGCAGACCCGGTTACGTGCGTAATCTTGACGTCAGAACGCTACGGGGGAACAATGAAGGGAGCGGGGTGACTCTCGATGAAAACCAGGCGCAGCACATCATGATCTTGATCGGACTGCTTTGCGGGCTGTTCGCCGCCGGGGACAGCGGGCAAATGCGCACGGTGGAAGTGGATGCCGGACAGGTCATCGGCACCATCCGCTCGCTGCAAGGCGTGAATGGCGGGCCGCTCGGCATCGTGCCCGCGGCACCCGATGTCAGCAAACAGTATCGGGACCTGCGCATCGATCTGGTGCGGACGCATGACTTTTTCGGCCCCGCGGACATCGACGCCCGGTGGCCGAACCCCGACCCGATTGCCAAAGCGGTTCGGGCGGACGGATCGAAATCGATCTTTCCGCGCTGGGAAGCGGACCCGCAGCAGGAGTCCGGCTACAACTGGGGCCCCACCGACCGCGTGCTTGGGGCGATTGTGGGCTGCGGCGCCGAGGTCTACTATCGCATCGGACGCAGTTGGAGCGCCGAGCCCGGCCCGCCTGCCGACTTCGACAAGTATGCCGACGTCGTCAAGCACGTGGCCATGCACTACAACGACGGCTGGTCCCACGGCTTCCGCTACAAGATCCGTTACTGGGAGTTCTGGAACGAGCCGGACGTGAAACAGGCCTGGGGCCCCAACGTGCGAGCCTTTTGGTCGGGCACGCCCGAGCAGTTCTACCGCTTGTACGAGAAGGTGGCACGGACCCTGAAGGCGTACGACCCGGCGCTGAAGGTCGGCGCGCCGGCCCAGGCGGCGGGAGGCTTCAAAGGCCCCTATCGCGAAGGCCTGATCGCGTATTGTGCGGCGCGCAAGGTGCCGCTGGACTTCTTCAGTTGGCACCGCTACACGACGGCGACTTACGATCCCTATGATTTCGCACGGATCGGCCAAGAGGTCCGCGGCCTGCTGGACGCCGGCGGCTTTCGCAGCGCCGAGAACATTGTCGACGAGTGGAACCTGAGCACGGTGAGCATGAGCAAGGCCTTCGCGGAGCGGGCGTCGGCCGAAAACGCGGCATTCCTAGCGGCCGCCCTGAGCTACATGCAGGATTCGCCGGTCGACCGTGCCCTGGTGTATCGCGGCGATGCCGGGAAGGCGGGGCTGTTTGAACGGGACGGCAGCTACCGAAAGACGGCCTACGCCTTCAAGGCGCTCGGCGCGATGCTCGACACGCCCCAACGCCTCGCGGTGACGGGGGCCGACAACCTGGGGTTCGCGGTGCTGGCCGGACGATCGGCCGACAATACAAGTCTGCAAGTGCTCATCAGCAACTACGAGATTCCCCAGGCCTATCGAAACCGGCCTCAAGCGCGGGCCGCCGCTGGTGGGCTGCCACGGCGCAAGGATATCCGCTATCAGGACAACCGCGGTTACGTTTTGAAAGTCCGCCAGCTTCCGTGGGGCAACGGCAAGTTCCGCGTCGCGCGTTACCGCACGACTTCGACCGAGAACTGGGCCGAGGTACGCGGCTCCGGCGAGGGAGAGACCTTCGAGATCAGCAACCCACTGCCGCCGCCGGGCTTCGAACTGATCGCGATCCGCAAGCAATAGCGAGGCCACTATGGAATCCCCGCACTTTCCAGGACGGCAGTTTCTGCAGACGGCGGCTGCCGTTTTTGTGGCGACGACCGCCGCCATGGCGATGGCTGCCGAGCCTCGCCAGCGGCCCAATATCGTGTTGTTGATGGCGGACGAATATCGGCACGATGCACTGGGCTGCGCCGGAAACACCGTCGTTCTCTGAAAACGGGGACGTTCTACTTTGCCAGAAAAGAGTAGAATGTGCCCTTTTCAAGAGTGGTCGCCGCTTCGCGTGGGGTTCGCATTCCGCAATATCACAACGGCTAAGGATCGCAGAAACAAGTGGGGCACGATTCCATCGTGCCAGGCACGTTGGAAACGTGCCCCACGGCCATATCGCGACAGTTGTTTCTTGCGCGATCCTAAGCTGCGCTTGGCTGCCACGGCGACCGCGCGAGCCGGCGCTGCTGCGGATCCTGGACTTCCGGTTCACGATCTGGTGACGGGGCGACACCCCATTCACAACGGGAGACGTATCCGATGAAGGTTGCGCGACGCACACCGCTCGCAGCTCAGATCCTCGCCTTCGTCACGGCCGTTCACGCCATCGCGGCAGGGGCCGACCAGCCGATCTGTCGTATGGTCGTCGAAGGCGACACCGTCGAATTGCACTCCCCGGCGTTCGTGTTTCGCCTGGCTACCGGGGCGGGGCTGCGGGCCCAATCGTGGGAGAACCGCCTGACGGGCCGAACGATTTGCCTGGGCGACGGAGCGGAGTTGGACGTGGACGTCGGCATCGGCGAGGGGCCCCAGCGAACGCCGCAATGGCAGGTGACGCAAACGCCGCCCGGGAACCGGCCGACGGCCAATGAAGCCGTCTTCCGATTGACCGCCAACGAGCCGAAGCTTTCCGCAGTGCTCACTTACAAGTGGGACGCGAAAGAGCCCGTGCTGCGGAAGTCCGTGGAGATCACCAACGAGGGCGACCGGGAGCTCAACCGCCTGCTGAACGTCCGCCTGGGAGACTACCCCACGGACGCCGACGTTTCGGGCGGGCAGCGGGGGTTTCCCGTTTACCTGAACGGCGAGTTCTTCATGAGCCTGGCCCATCCCTCCGGCTGGGCGGTCGGGGAGAATGGGAAAGTGCAGTTGCGGCACTATCCGGGAACCCGGTTGGCGCCGGGCGAGAAGTTCCGGTGCATGGAGGTCGTCTATGGCGTGGGCGGTGAAGACGGCGCCAGGAAGACGTTCCTCGGACACGTGTGCAGTCGCATGCGCCGCGTGGTGCGCGAGCACGACAAGCCCTACGCCATCTTCGAGCCGTTCGGGGCCCGACCCGGCGGAAACTTCGACGAGACTGAGGAGTTCGTGCTCGACAGCATCGCCAAGGTCGCTCGGGGACAGCGCGAGTCGGGCTGCCATTTCGACTTCTACTCGGTCGATTTCTGGGTGGACTACCACGGCGACCTGAAGCGGTTCGATCCGGGGCGGTTCCCCAACGGCCTTGCCAAGATCCGGCAGGAGCTGGACAAGCTGGGAACGGCGCCGGGCCTGTGGATCGATAGCTCGATGACCCACTGGTCCATCGGTGGCAATCCGGCCGTTCGGCCTACCTTCACGCACGATCCCGAAACCAAGGACCCGCCGCGAGTCCCGGTGATGTGTCGGGCCGCCGAGCCGATCAAGTCGATGTACACGGAGGCCTTCCGCCACCACATCCGGGAAAACGGGGTGCGGCTGTTGAAATTCGACAACCTCCGGTCCGAGTGCAACAATCCGAACCACGAGCACCTGCCGGGCATCTACTCGACCGAGGCGATCCAGAGCGCCGTGATCGAATTCCTTCACGCGATGGACGAGGAGTGTCCCGACGTTTTTCTGATGCTCTACTGGGGCCACCGTTCGCCCTGGTGGCTGCTCCATGCCGACACGCTGTTCGATTCGGGCGTCGGGATCGAAGCCGCCAGCCCGAGCTCTCTCCCCGCTCCGTATGCACGCGACAGCGTCACCCAGCGGCTCGACCAGGCCCAGTGGCACGCGGAGGACGTCCCGCCGCTGGGAAAGGAGTCGCTCGGGGTGTGGTGCTCGGACTGGGGGTGGAACAGCTCGATCGGGAAGGAGCGTTGGCAGGCGGGCGTGGTGATGGACGTCTGCCGCGGCAGTCTCCTGGCGCAGATCTGGAGCGATACGCCGTGGCTTTCGTCCCCGGAACGGAAACAGATGGCCGATTTCATCGCCCTGTTGAAAGCGCAGCCTGCGTGTTTCGCCAATCCGAGGTTCATTCTCGGGGACCCCTGGGAGGACGAGCCCTACGGATATTGCTGCACGGACGGACGCCGCGCGTTTGTTGCGATCAACAACTGCTCCTGGAAGGATGCCTCGTTGCCGTTGAAGTTGAACGCGGCTTGGGGGCTTCGCGACGGCGGTACGTGGGATGTCTATCGCTGGTATCCCGACCCGGCGCGGCTTCGCGGCGCGGCCGATGCGTTCGGCGATGAGGTCTCGATCTCTTTGCGTCCGTTTGAGGTCGTGTTGCTCGAGGTGGTGCCGTCGGGAAAACCGCCGTCGCTGGAACGCTCCTTCGAAGTGAAGCCGATTCTCGCCCGTTTTGCCGAGGCGAGCCGCACGGTGGAAGTCACCGTCGAGCAAGTCCGCCCCGAGCCGGAGCCCACCGCGAGCTCCACGTGGACGGTGTTGGAACCGGCCAGTCTCGTTTCCTCCGGCGGTGCAAGTCTGACGAGGCAGAAAGACGGGTCGATCCTGGCCGGCGGAGAAAACGCGTCACCCGACACGTACACGATCACGGCGACCACCGAGTTGACCGGGATCACCGGGTTCCGGCTAGAGGTTCTGCCTGACGGCCGTCTGCCCTCGAATGGGCCCGGTCGTGCCGTCAACGGCAACTTCGCCTTGAACGAGTTCCGCGTCACGGCGGCGCCGCAGGACAACCAGGCCCGGGCCGTCGCGGTCGGCCTCAAGAATCCGGCCGCCGATTTCTGCCAGACGAGCTACGGAGGATGGCCGA
>Ga0307378_10002481_pt1 | contig 28227 bp, 24 predicted proteins | sample UN1MG_FD_202238 | JGI IMG/M metagenome (GOLD analysis project Ga0307378, IMG submission 202238) | Soil microbial communities from Risofladan, Vaasa, Finland - UN-1 | ecosystem: Environmental > Terrestrial > Soil > Coastal area > Acid sulfate soil | place: Finland: Risofladan, Vaasa | collected... | reverse complement strand
ATCATGATCCTCCCTTCTTTCTATTATATAGTCCAAAACCAAAGGGTTGATCAAGCTGCCTTTCAATGGTAATAAATAGTGCTTAGAGCTACCCTATTAGAGGGTATATAGATTCAGAAACATTATATGAACCTCCTACCATTAATTACTAAGTGCTTCGATTCGCAAATACTATAACGCATTCTAATGAGTGTAATCTTTGCAATTGCTCACTCAGCACTTAGTCCTGAGTAAATAAGTTCGTCATCGAACTTATGAATCGAGGGACTAAGCAGAGCATTTTATTGTTTGCATTGTACATAACCGAGAAGGATCTATGATGGTCATGAGGTCTTTTCTGAAGTGACTGGTGGAAGGCTGCTGTCCTTTTCACGATTTATCAGTGGGGGAAGCCGCAGATCTCCCGCTCTATAGAGCGGGAGGCAATGCGTAGTCCCGCATAGCGGGACGCAGATAAGTCGTAGAAAAGACCAGGCCGTGAGCCTTGGCCTCCGGCCCATAGGGCCTACGTCCCGGAGGGAACAGAAGAAAAGACCTCATGAGCATCCCGATATTACAAACTATTTAATATAATAGTGATTTTACTCTCTTTCCCTGGAAATCAAAAGAAATATTTAAGAAAAAAGGGAGAGCTGCTTATTCCGTACCTTCTTTTTCCCTTTTTCCACCCTACCCCTCTTAATTAACTCTTCCTTAATATTGTTTAAAAATGGGGAAATAGGCAAATGGAAAGAATTACTAAAAAGATTTCTTTTTTTTGCATGTGATAAAAAAAGTGTTCTCTTAGCCCTTGTCATACCCACGTACAAGAGTCTTCTTTCCTCTTCAATGTCAGAGGCATTATTTGAAAAGAGTGTATACGGCAGAATACCATCCTCGCAGCCTATGATAAAAACATGAGAAAATTCCAAACCCTTTGCTGCATGGATCGTCATGAGGACAACCTGCTCTGTTAATGGATTGTAGGTATCAGAAGGGCTTCCTAACTGCAGCAATGAGAGAAATGAAGGGACATCTGAACCATATTCCTTTGACAGGGACAGGAGTCTTTCAATAGCATCTTGGTGAGATACCATGATGTCAGGGAAAAAAAGTGTAATTATTTCGCTCAAATATTCCTCTATTGAGTGTATGTTTGCATTCCGTTTTATTTGCAGGAGGGCAGATTCAGATAACCCCTCTATCTGTTTTTCCTTGAGTCTTTGATTCAATACACTATGAGAAGGCATCATAATAAGACGGAGGATATCTATAACAGTCTTTACTGGCTCTTGCTTGAAAAATGGCTCTTCCCCTACAAGCTGGTAGGGAATACCATGATCATTCATTGCCTTAATAATATCTGGAGCCATCCTTGAAAGCCTGAACAAAACACCAAAGTCAGAAAAAGAGGTTGCCTCGCTTTCCTCACTGCCATCGGTAACCTGGCTATCAAAAGAGAAAAATCTCACACCTCCCATCAGCTTTTCTATAGTTCTTGTCACAAACTCTGCTTCGCTTTTTTCAGTAGAGCACTCACGAATGTCAATTGATACACCCGCTTCTATCCCCTCTAATAGATTGCTTCTTTCCCGAGGCTTTACAACCTGGCAAGATGCCTCAAGAATTGTCTTTGAACATCGGTAGGATGTCGTAAGCCCATAGATTGTCGCACAAGGATAGTCATCCTTAAATTGTTTAATAAAGGTATTATCAGCCCCTCTAAAGCCATAGATAGCCTGATCAGGGTCACCAATAGCAAAAATATTAGAGTCCTCCTCAGGCGCAAGAAGTCTGATCAGGTTATATTGGGCAAAATTTATGTCCTGATATTCATCAATACATACCCACGGGTATCTTTTGTGTACTACCTCCCGTGCATCACTGCTGTCTTTAAGGAGTCTCACTGGACACACCACACAATCATCAATATCAAAGGCATTTTCTTTCTTTAACCTGTCTTCATATGCAGCATAAAGAGGTGCAAGCTCTCCATCCTCAAGCTCTGAAGGTGTGTGCATCCTGTTTTTTGCCAGGCGTATCTGTTCTACAACCCCATGAATATCCCTGCGTTTTACGCCCAGAGATGACGTAAAAATATAGGCCTTTTCATCATCGCCAAAAATAGAAAACCCCGGAGACCTTCCAAAGTGATGCGCATGCTCTTTTAACAAGGACAAACCAAAGGAGTGAAATGTGCTGACTGTAATCTTTTTTAGTATGCCCTTATCATCCAAGCCACTTCTGATTCGCTTTTTCACCTCCTCTGCTGCCTTATTGGTAAAGGTAATAGCCAGTATATTTTTAGGATCTACCCCCCAGGATGTTATAAGGCGCATGATCCTCATTGTTAAGGTTAATGTCTTTCCTGTCCCTGGGCCCGCCAGAATCAGGCACGGACCCTTATAATGATTTACTGCCTCTTTTTGTATGGGATTCATTGTGATCCCATACGTCGTTTCATGCAACCGCCTTTCACTTTCTTTTATACCAACTTCCGGTCTTTTTTCATCGACTCGTATATGCAAATCTTCTGCGTTGATACTCGTTTTATCTGGCTTTTCATATGCCTGGTCAAAAAAAGATATCTGGGATGAGAGAGACTGAATTTCTCCAGGAGAAAAAACCTTTATCCGGCCAAACTTGCCATCATATCCCTCCTCAATGAACACCTCTCTGTCCCTGAGCCTCCTGATACCTTCTGCTAATACCTCACCCCCAATTTCTTTAATCTGCTCAAAAGGAAGATCAAGAAGGATTGAAAATTCTGATCCTCCCTTGCGTAAAAGTTCTTCATACTGTATGTTCACCGCTTTGCTGTGCGCACCAACTCCTTTGATCTCTGCAATAAGATTTTTCAATGGAGTAAGGGAGTAAAACGGTTTTTTATCATCCCTTAATTCCGGATCTACCCGGTCAGCAAGCTGCATAACCCTATTCAACACCCCTACTGTTACCGTCTTGCCGCATACAGGGCACATTCCTTTATGTTTTATTGTCTCCTGTGGTGTCCAGCAAACGCCACACTTTCTGTGTCCATCTAAATGATATTTTCCTTCCTGCGGAAAGAACTCTATTGTTCCTAAGAATGTATTAGTTCTATCTCCTTTCATTGCGGAAATGATAGCAGGATAGGAAAGGTCTGCATCAAAGAGATTCGCTTCCCTCCCTAACTTTTCTGGTGAATGGGCGTCTGAGTTCGAAACCAGTGTATATCTATCTAAAAATGAACAGAGCCAGTTCATAGATGGATCGGAGGAGAGCCCGGTCTCAACTGCAAAAATGTTTTCTGTGAGGTCATCAAAACATTCTTCAAACGTATCATACCCACTTTTTGCACCAAGTACAGAAAACCATGGGGTCCATATATGGGCGGGAATAAAAACTGTGCCATCGCCTGCCTCTAAGGCTATCTCTAACAAATTCTTTGAGGGTAACCCAAGTATGGGCCTTCCATCAGAGCTGATATTCCCCACTGCTTTCAGCTTGCTTTGTATCCTCTTTACCTCATCAAATGATGAGGATAAGATAAGATTATGCACCTTTCTGACCCTGCCATTTTTTTTATAGATACTGCTTATTTCCCCTGAAAGAATGAACCTGACTGTGTGTGCATGTGAAGGGATAAGGTAGTCTTTTTTTATGCAATATTCATCTTTGAGTTTATATAGTCCATCCTCTGCTGGCATCATCTTCTCTTTTATCTCTTGATACCAGCCTGGATGAAATATATCGCCTGTTCCAATAACCTGGATTCCCTTGCGGTGTGCCCAGAGATCCAAATTCTCCGGGGTAAGACTACTACTGGTAGCAATGGAATAATGGGAATGAATGTGGAGGTCGGCTATAAAACGCATGGTAAGTGTCTAACGTGAGCTAAAGTTTTTTGAAAACGTAGGTAAATATGGCCAGTCAATTACTACATACTTCATAGTTCCAACTCTATTATATTTTCGTAACATTTTAGCTCTTTGAAATTACCTGCTGAATGAGCATGGGGATGTCTTTTTTTAACCATGCCCCTGGCCCAGACCTGGCATGCAAAGATTTGTTATAGACGCTAAGGCCCGAAAATATCTCAGAAACAGGCTCAAGTTCCTGTGTCGTCGCGCCAGGGCAGGCCTCACAAAGACGAGTCGGGAGGCCGCTTTAAACCGGCGCCATTCGACAAGCTCATGGTCCTGAGCAAAGTCGAAGGACACACGGACAAAGTTCCTCAAAGACAATGACGAGGTGCTCGTGCACAGGGTGTGAAGCGGCACGCTGATGCCCCCTATTAGAGGGCATGAAGTAAAAAAAGACATCCCCATGCTCATGCGTCTCACCAATGATACCTCTGTGTCCTTGATTGAAGGACATGATTAGTTTTCAAAGAGCTAAAATGTTACTATTTTTCTAACTTTTTAATATTAGGCATTTTAGCTCACGTTAGTCACTTGATTGTTGTTTTCGGTAGGCGGAAATAATCTCCGCACAAAAAAGAAATATTGCCGATGCATAAAAAATCCATAAAATCATCAAAATTATTGTATTTAATGACCCATATACAAGACCAAAATTAGGATTATGTATAATCATCCAGCCAAATATATGTTTTGCAATCTCCATCATAATGGCACAGATAAGGCCTCCTATCATGGCTTCACCAAAAAAAATCTTCCCCGGAGTCACTATAGCATAGAGTGCACTTAAAAAAAGGAAGGTCAATAGCAAGGGAAAGATATATCTGAGCCCTATACTATTCAAAAAAATCGGTACTAAGGTGATACCAAAATAGTTGTTTAGCGTAATAAAGGCATCTATAGCCAAATTAAAAATCTGAAGAAAAATAAAAACAAGGCCGACTACAGGCACAAAAAGGAAAGACATTGCCTTAGAAACCCAAAAAGGTCTTACATGTTCACCTTTAAATACCCTTGTCAGGGAAAATTCAATCGAATCAAAAATAAGGGTGCTCGCCCATAACATAAAAACAACAGCAAACCAGGCAAAAATCCCGCTACCCAGGTTTATCCGGCCAACTTCATGTAAAACACGCTCGCTGATAAAGGGAATGAGTTGATTGATGTATACGCTTACCTTTGGTAATATCTCGCCCTTAGATCCAACAAAAACACCAACCAATGAAACAAGAAGATAGATAAAGGGAATAAGTGAAAGAATCGCATAAAAGGAGATAGCAGCCGAAAGATTAAGACACCCATCTTCCTTGAAAGATAGAAAAGATTTTTTAAGGATTCTAATTATACCCATCTATCTGACTTTAAGATACGAGAGGAGATGCACCGTCTCCTTATCTGTATATATAAATATTTCATGCCCTATAACCTCATCTTCTGCGGGGCCCTTTCTTACCATAGGAACTACATCTGTCCTCGTTACATTTCGCCACTCACCGGTAACATTAATCCTGGTGACTATCCCATACCTATCAATAGTATAATTAATCCCAGATTGGTTAAGGACTTTTGCCACAAACCTATTTTTTCTTTTGCTAACGGTATCTGCTCTTTCTTTCATGGCCCTGATCTGACCCTGGGACTTTGCCTGAGACACAGGAACAGAACAGAAGATAAATAGTGAGAAAATAATGAAAGAAATATAGGGCACTAATTTAACTTTCATCTTCCCCTCCTTAAACAATACTTAGTAGTGTAAATGTATATTTTATTAAAAATTATGTCAACAGTGCCTACGTGCCTAAAAGATATGCAGGATGAAATGGAAAAAGGAATAAAGAGAGACAGGAATCACATAAAAAAAGAGAAAATTCCTTTGGTTAAAAGATGTTAAGTGATATAACCACCTAAGAGAATGAACTACCTCGCAGCACGCTACGAGGTATCAAAAATAAAAAAATGTAACGCAGCGAGCTGCGGGGAATTAACTATGGCGGATTAAAGAAAAATCAGTCCATTTGAATATATTGGATTCAGGTGCTATAAGGAAACAATAATGAATATACTAATACGTAAAAGAATTACTAAAGCCCTCCTGCTCATCCTGCTGGTATTTGCCATCGGTACGATCGGTTTTCACTTCCTTCTTGATGGTCTTACCTTTATTGATTCCCTTTATCTGACAGTAGTTACCCTGGCGACTGTGGGATATGGAGATTTTACACCCCACACAAATATGCCCTTAGGAGGAAATCCATATATTATCAAGTTTTTTGCCATTTTTATTATTCTTTTTGGCATGAGCGCTCTTCTCTATGGCATTGGAGTCATGACCGAATACATTGTCTCTGGGGAAATATTGCGTGAAAGGCGCCGGAAAAGGATGCAGAAACTTATTTCCGCCTTGGATGGCCATTATATTATCTGTGGGGGAGGAGAGACCAGCATCTACATGATGCAGGAATTGGAAAAGACGGCACGGTCCTTTGTGGTCATTGAAAAATCAGAAGAACGTATCCAAGAGTTGCTGGAACAGTTTGAAAATCTCTTATACGTAAAGGGAGATGCTACCCATGATGAAATTATACAGCAGGCCGGGCTTGATAAAACCGTGGGTGTGATAGCAGCCCTTCCAGATGAAAAGGACAACCTTTTTGTGACTATGTCGTTGAGCCAGAAGAAAAAAGACAGTGGCAGCCAATTCAGAATCGGGGCAAAAGTAACACATTTAGGAAAAATGGCCCCTAAATTAAGAAGTGCCGGAGCGGATTATGTTATTTCTCCTGAGCATATAAGCAGCCGGAGAATGGTATCCGAAATGTTCAGGCCGGCGGTGACCACATTTTTGGATCGCATGCTTAAAGATGACCGTGCAGTCATACGGTTTGAAGAGGTAACAGTTGCACCCGGCTCTGCGGTTGCCGGAAAAACCCTTAAAGATTCACGCATCCCTGTGAAAACTGGCCTTGTCATTGTGGCAGTAAGAAAAGGAGGCACTGGCGGATTCATCTATAATCCTGACGCTGAACAGAAGATCGAGGAAGGTGATGTGCTCATTACTATGGGGGCTATACATAAAATTAACGCCCTGCGAAAACTTTCACAGTGAAAATGGGGGAATTGCTTAAAATCTTGCTTGCCCTGTTAAATAGGGTTCCCTTGGGGAAATTTAACAGGGTGAAAATTTAATGTTGCCAGTTTTTTAGGACATGGGTGTCTTTTTTTTGCTTATGCCCTTTTAAATATAGTTTAAGCTTAGTTGTCATTTCAAAATGGTTTATATAGTCGGATCATATGATTCTAAGACCAAGTTGCCCTTCGGCCTCGAGCTCAGGGCCGAGAGGCTATAAACCATTTTGAAACGACATGGCAAGGCGCCCTATTCGAAGGGCATAACAAAAAAAAGACACCCATGTCCTTGCTTAAACTTTTGAGCAGATAAAAATGAGGGGTAATAGTGGATAAACAATTTCAGAATCATATTATCATCTGCGGTCTTGGAGCAACTGCCGTGCAGATTATTGAAGAACTGGAATCCTACCTTGAAAAGGCCGTCGAAAATGACACAATGAGAGGCGAAGTAAGGTTCCGTGAGTATCTTGTTATTGAAAGTTCTGGCGAGGCTATAGAGAAAATAAGTACTAAATGGCCAAATATACACTACCTTGTCGGTGATGCAACAGATGATGATGTACTTGAAAAAGCCTGTATCAGGGATGCCTATGGTATTTTTCCGGTCCTCTCGAGCGAAAAAGATAACCTCTATATAACCATGGCTGCCAGACAGCTCAATCCACGCATCAGAATTATTGCCCGCACTGCTGATGTATTTAATATCGGAAAAAAACTCTTTAAGGGCGGCGCTAACTCGGTTGTCTCACCGAACTTTATCGGCGGACTGCGTCTTATCTCAGAAATTTCACGACCTCATACAACTGATTTTCTCGATGAAATGCTCCTTGATAAGAACACGCGGTTAAAAATAGCAGAGATCGTTGTCTCCCCACATTCAGCACTCTGTGGACACACTTTAAAAGAAGCGTGCCTGCCAGAAAAATACGGGCTTCTGATCATTGCCATGAAAAAACACGGTGATTCTCTCTATACTTACAACCCGTCTTCTGCTGCACAGATTGAGCATTCCGATGTAGTAGTTGTATTGGGATACAAAGATCAGATCGTTGAGTTAAAAAAGGAGGCAGCGGCAGTTTAATCGTTTCGGAAATTATTTAAACTTTTGAAATTCCGAATCCCTTAATCCCCCAATTTACCTATTTCAAAACTTTTTTTAAGTCAGAATTAACGAAAACCCCCGACCCAGTCCTGGTTTTATAGTCTTAATAGGCTGATCCAAGCACCTCATACCCTATAGACGTAACAGTCTGATACACCCACGTCACGCAAGTGGGGCGGCAATTCTCCCTCCGGGGCGTAGGCCCTACCCTCCGGCCTCTAAGCACTACGGGCTGGAAGCGGGGCCGGAGGCCAATTGGGGCAAAGCCCCTCCGTTTGATGTGTAATTGATGGTAGAAGTGATAGAAAAATTTGAAAAGTGAGAATATGTGATTATATTGTTTGATATATAGTTACTTTTTTAATACTTTAATGCCCTATATGCATGGCCTGCTCCCCTCTTTTAGGGCTGTGGGCTCTTGCAAGCAGAATGTAGTGTTGAGCCTTTGTGGAGTGAATGAGAAAAATGATATCTGAATCACACTTAACCTTTGAGCAAGGCCCTATAAGGCCGCCGAATGAAGCACGAAGCCTTCTTTTAAGGGTAACTCGCAACTGCCCCTGGAACCAGTGTATGTTTTGCCCTGTCTATAAAGGACAAAAGTTCTCTTTAAGAACAGTGGAAGAGATCAAAAAAGATATTCAGACTGCCAGAGATATTGCCGATGATATCAAGGCCCTTTCATGGAAGGTAGGGGAAAAGGGCCTGATAACAAATTCTGTTATAAGCGCTATTCTTAATAATAATCACAGTTATAGCTACCAGAGCGTGGCTACGTGGCTTTATTACGGGACTGGAGAATGTTTTTTGCAAGATGCCGATAATTTTATTATGAAGACCAGGGATTTTGTTGAAATCTTACGGTTTCTGAGAGAAAAATTTCCCGATTTAACAAGAGTAACTACTTACTCACGATCAAGAACTGTGAGCCGAAAATCACTGGCCGAAATAAAAGAAATAAAAGAAGCAGGCCTTGATAGGGTGCATATTGGTTTAGAGAGCGGGTGTGATCAAGTTTTAAAATTTATCAAGAAGGGTGTCACCGCAGACCGGCATATAGATGCCGGCAAAAAGGTAAAAGAGGCCGGCATGTCATTATCTGAATACATTATGCCAGGACTTGGAGGTCAAACACTGTGGAGAGAACATGCCACGGATACAGCGAGGGTTCTTAACCAAATTAATCCTCATTATATACGACTAAGAAGCCTGAGGGTACCTATGCATGCTCCCCTTTACCAAAAGCTCATAAACGGGGAATTTACAATGTGCACTGATGACCAGGTGGTCGAGGAGATAAAGCTCTTTATCGAAACATTAGACAATACCATCACCAGCACTATTACCAGTGATCACATAATGAATCTTTTAGAAGAGGTAAAAGGAAAACTACCAGAAGATAAAGAAAATATGTTACATGTGATCAAAAAATATCAAGATTTGTCTGAATCTGAACGAATTATTTATCGGATTGGCAGACGAGGCGGTGTATATTCGTCAACAGATGACCTCTATCGTGACCAATCCACATATGATAAAATCAACAGATTAGTATCGGATTTGTCTTCTAAAGGAGCAGATGAGATTGAACAATTTATTAACGAAATGGCAAATAGATATGTATGAGAAGAACTTAGGGGCTTGGCCCAATTAATCGGGTTAATTTTATCAAGATTGTATATATGCCCTATTATCCCATATTTCTCGATCTAAATCATCAAAACGTAGTAGTTGTGGGCGGTGGTGAGGTAGCTGAGCGCAAAATAAAAAACCTTCTCATCTATGGCTGCACAATATACATAAGCTCCCCTCATCTTACCCCTCATTTACAGCAACTGGTTGCCACAAAAAAGATACACCATATACCGTATGAATCCTTAGACACCTACATGAATGATACGTTTATGGTTATTGCGGCCACGGATGATGCTGAAGTCAACAGCAAAATTGCATCCCAGGCAAAAAAACATGGCCTGCTGATTAACACTGTTGATCAGCCAAAGGACTGTAATTTTATTATGCCTTCAATCGTGAAAAGAGGAAATCTCCAAATAGCCATATCTACGGCAGGTAAAAGTCCAGCGTTGGCAAAAAAAATCAGAAAAAACTTAGAGAGTACGTTTCCGCCAGAATATGATTCGCTTACAGAGCTATTCGGCATAATCAGGACAAAACTCCTTTCCCAGGATCAACCCTCTTCAAAAAATAAGATTATCTTCCAACAACTGGTTGACTCAAATCTTCTTGAAATGATCACACATAAAAATTGGGATGGTATGAGAGCTACGTTAAAATCTATCCTGGGAGAAGGTTTTCCGATAGAGGACACCCTTACACAAGTCTTTAAAGAGATATAATAAAATGGATATTCTTTTCTTTAAGTTGACTCTTATCGTATACCTCATAGCTTCGGCCGGTTTTTTATTCTTTATCATAAAGAAAAATAAAAAAGTCGGGTACTGGTCACACAGGATTATGCTTTTCGGATTTGCACTCAATTCAATCTACCTAACCCTTAGCTATTATCAGCTCGGTGCGGTACCTGCATTAACCTTTAAGACATCCCTCTCTTTTCTCTCCTGGACGATAATCGCCGCATATATCATTTTTCAGGTAAAATTCAAGCTGATGGTGTTAGGTTCATTTGTCGTTCCCTTCTCCACTTTTTTGATGATTATCTCCTCGACAATCCCCATCTCAACAATCACAGTGAGGCCTATCTTTAAAGGCCTCTGGCTTCCCCTCCATGTAGGTACCTCTCTCTTGGGGGACGGCATCTTTGCTATTGCCTTTATTTCCGCACTTATGTATCTGATCCAGGAACGTCAGATAAAATCAAAAAAGCTTGGAGCCTTCTACACCAGGCTCCCTTCCCTCAATAGCCTCGATTCATTAAATTATCATGCAATAAACTATGGCTTCCTCCTTCTTACTATAGGCATGATTACCGGTTCGATTGTGGCCCAGGGTTCCCATGGCTCTTACTGGCGCTGGGATCCAAAAGAGGTCTGGTCTCTGATAACATGGCTCTGCTATGCAGCCCTTTTACATCAGAGAATGGCAATAGGATGGCGCGGTAGACGTTCCGCCCTCATGTCCATAGGGTGTTTTTTAATCCTGATCTTCACCTTCCTTGGAGTCAACTTCTTAATGGAAGGATATCATAGTTTTGAGAATTTAGAGAGAAGTCAACTGCCATGATAAAAATAGTTAACATTGGTATGAATCACGAGACTGCGCCAGTTGAATTGAGAGAATTGGTAGCCGTTGGAGAGCATACTATAGATGAAGTGATGGGTACCATTAGAACTATTAAGGATATCAAAGAGTCTATCGTTCTATCTACCTGCAACCGGGTTGAGATACTTTTCACAACAGATAATGAAAAAGGGGCCACAGAATCTGTTATAGATTTCCTTTGCCGCTATAGTCATATTTCGAGAGAGGAACTGTTACCAATACTCTATATCTACAATGATCAAGAGGCAATACGCCATATATTCAGGGTAGGTGCAAGCCTGGACTCCCTGATAATTGGTGAACCTCAGATACTCGGGCAGGTGAAAGAGGCCTACAGGATAGCAGTCAACCATAAATCATCCTCTGTAATATTAAATAAGCTGATGCACAGGACCTTCTCGCTGGCTAAAAAGATACGGACTGAGACAGAAATATCAGGATCTGCAGTGTCTATAAGTTTTGCGGCTGTGGAATTAGGAAAAAAGATATTTGGAGATCTCGAAGGGAAAAAGGTTCTTCTTATAGGGGCTGGAGAGATGGCAGAGCTTGCTGCTACCTATCTTGTACATAACAGAGTGGACAAAATAAAGGTAGCAAACAGGACCTTTCGTCGAGCCGTAGAAATTGCAGATCAATTTCATGGGGAGACAATCTCCTTTGAAGAGATAGGTGATCAACTGCTCCATATAGATATTGTTATCACCTCTACTGCCTCACCAGAACCTATAATCTTTTCAGACCAGGTCAAAAAAGCGATGAAGGGCAGAAGAAATAGACCGCTTTTTTTCATAGATATTGCCGTTCCCAGAAATGTTGAGCCCCGAGTAAATGAAATAGAAAATGCCTATGTGTATACCATTGATGACCTAAAAGGAATTATAGAGTTCAACTTGACTAAAAGAAAAGATGAAGCAGTAAAAGCAGAGCGGATGGTTGATGAGGAGGTCATTAAGTTTGGTGAATGGCTCAAGACCCTGGATGTGGTTCCAACTATTGTAGCCCTCAAGGAAAAGTGCAAAAAGATACGCCAGATAGAGCTGAAAAAAACCTTTTCCAGCCTTGGAAATCTTACGCCTGAGCAGAGGAAAAGAGTGGAAAATTTGGCTCTATCGATTACCAAAAAGGTTTTAAACGATCCTATAGTCTTTTTAAAAAGTAAGGAAAATAGAAGTTCACGAAATCTTTACTTAGATATCACCCGAAGGCTATTTAATCTGGACTCTGACAATAATACAAAGACTAAATGAGGTGAATACTATGGATCTCAATAAAATGACAGAACATATCAAAGCACATCCCGATTTCCACAAAGCAGGCATGATTGCTACCCATCTCGGTATCGTGAGGTCGTTTTCAAGGAACGGAAGCCCTATTGTAGGACTTGATGCTGAATTTAAAAACGAAAAGGTTGCAGAAATTAAACAAGATATCAAGTCACGGCCCGGTATAGTGGATATCATTATCGAAACAAATACCGGCTCCCTTAAGGTTGGTGATGAGGTTTTAGCAGTAATGGTGGCAGGTGATATCAGGGACAATGTATTTCCAGCCCTTATTGATGCAGTCAACCGAATAAAATCAGAGGCAGCAGTAAAAAAAGAGAAGACTATGGAATAACGCTTCCTCTGAATCGCCTCGCCGAATGCAGAGGCGGAAAAGCCCACGTTTGGCAATGCCGGGGTGACGTGCTGCCTTGATCACCTGGGTGAGGACAGGCCAGGGTGTATGAACAACTATGAGTGCTTTGCATACCTCATATTTTTTTAACGAGGATGGGCTTTTCTTCAGTTCCAAGGCTCTCGGGCTGGTCTTTTCAGTAACATATCTACGGGGGAGTTTTGCCCCCTCCGCATTGCCCCCGCTCTATCGAGCGGGAGGCCTGCGGCTTCCCCCATAGATACGTCACGAAAAGACAGCGCCCTAACGCCAGTCGCTTCAGAAAAGCCCATCCTCGTTATCAGGGTGGCAAAGACCCGCCCTGTAGAATCCCCCTAAGGGGGTCCCGCGAAGCGGGAATTCCACAGGGTGAATGAGGTTTTGCAAAGTCTCTATATATGAAACTGCATAGATAACAGGGTACGTGCTGTTATACATATGGCATCCAGAATAATTATTTTCAAATCCTCATGATGAAATTCTAATATGCAAACCTATGTATTGATATGCCTCATTGTGTTCCTTGCAGGTTTTACACAAGGACTCTCAGGTTTTGGTTCTATTCTGTTATCTTTACCTCTGCTTGCTATTTTTCTTGATATTAAAACCGTAATCCCTTTGGTTGCCCTCATTGCTTTCTGTATAACTATTATCCTTTTTATACAACTGTGGGAACATCTGGATTGGAAAAAGATTTATCCGCTCTTTCTTGGCGCTTTGCCCGGCATCCCTCTCGGTGTTTTCTTTCTCAAAAAACTGGATAAAGATCTCATTCAATGGATTCTCGGAATCATATTAATTTCCTATTCCCTTTACAGTCTTTTTTTTCGATCTCCTGATAAGCAGATAAGGGAAGGCTGGGGATACCTGTTCGGTTTTTTTTCAGGGTGCCTCGGGGGAGCACTGAGTGCAGCTGGTCCACCGGTAATTGTCTATACGTCACTTCAGACCTGGAGCAAGGATACAATAAAGGTAACACTCCAGGGATTTTTTCTGGTCTCTGGCGCCACAGTGGTTTTCTTTCAGGCCCTGAGTGGTCTTACAACCGTAGTAGTATTACGCTATTTTCTGGTTTCATTACCTCTGATGTTTCTTGGAACGTATACGGGTTCTATTTTTTACGGAAAGATACGGGAGGAACATTACAAAAAAGTGATGTTGATACTCCTGGCATTTTTGGGTGGCTTTATGATATACCGAGCGGCATGAAGAGTAAAGAATGAGAGATATAAAGGGACCTTTGCACAACCTGACAATCTTTAAAACGCAATAAAAGAGGGTGGACTTTTCTGGGCTGGCGGCCCGCGACGAGCTCGGCCGAGTCGAAGGGTGCTGTCTTTTCGCAACTTATCAGTGGGGGAAATCCCGCCGAAATCGGGAAGAGGGAAAAATACCTCCCCGCAGAAAAGTCATAGAAAAGACTAAGTCCCGATCCTTGGATCGGGAAACTGAAGAAAAGCCCAGCCTCGGTAAAAAAAATATGAGTTATGCAAAGATCTCATAAAGTCGAGCACATAGAATACAGCTGAGATTATGGAAAAGAAAAGAAGAATGTGTAGTTACCATGGAGGATGTGGCATTATCCCACATGTAAAAGATGGTGCGGCAATAACAGTGAAAGGGAAATTATCACACCAGTAATGTATACCGTACCATACGCAAAAACAGAGATACAATTTGACCTTTTACCAGGGATGAAAGGAACAGTAATTCATTCTCAGGCCCTTCCACCCCTTGCTGATGTATTGACTGCTATTGATACCACATTAGCAGACCCGATCAACTCAGCCCCTATTCGTGAGCTTGCGCACAAAGGGGATACCGCATGTATCGTATTCACCGACATTACCAGGGCTTGCCCTGATTACCTGCTTGTTCCACCAATCCTGCGCGAACTCCATGCAGCCGGTGTACGCAAGCACGATATTACACTGGTATGCGGGACCGGCCTGCATAGGCCCAGCACATATGAAGAAAAAGTAGCGAAACTTGGGGCCGAGGTGGTGCAGCAGTACCATATTGTGGATAATGAACCTCAAAATTCTGCTCACCTTGTGGAGTTGGGAAAAACGGATAACGGAACACCTGTATCAGTAAACAAAATCGCCTATGAAGCAGATTTACTCATCGCTACCGGGATTGTTGAGCCCCATCAGTATGCAGGATATTCAGGTGCACGGAAAACAGTTGCAATTGGCGCAGCAGGTGAAGACACGATTGCCTATACCCATGGGCCTAAAATGATTGATCATCCTGGCACACGCCTGGGCATGATAGAGGGAAATGCTTTCCACCGGGCAATTACAGAAGCGGCGAGGAGGGCTGGCTTGCGCTTTATTCTTAACGTTGTTGTAGATGAAGAAACAAGGCCTGTTGCCATCTACGGGGGTGAGCCGGAGGCCACATTTGCAAAACTGGTTTCGGTAGCTCAAAAATTATATACGGTGCCTGTTCCACATCAATATGATATCGTAGTGGGGGGAGTTGGGTTTCCTAAAGATAGCAATCTCTACCAGGCAAGCCGCGCACCGAGTTATATATTCTTCGCGCCAACTCCTGTTATAAAGAAAGGGGGCGTGCTCATCACCCCTGCCAAGTGCGATGAAGGTGCTGGCAAGGGCATTGGTGAGCAGCGTTTCTATAAAGAAATGCAATCCGCACCGAGTATGTCTGTTCTATTGGATACCATGCGTCAAAGAGGCTACCAACCAGGTGCACAAAGGGCCTTTGTCATGGCAAAGGTTATGGAAGTAAACCCTGTTGTAATAGTTGGAGCAAAATTTCCAGAGATTGTAAAGAACACGAAGATGATCCCTGCTCAAACCATGGAGCAGGCATTAGAATTTGCAGTCAAACACATCGGAAGACCTGATCTGGATGTATTAATCATACCCCATGCACTTTTGACCTTACCGTTTATCCAGAATTAAAGATTACCGTAACCACTCAAGGTTCCTTCTTTACAATCCTTCCTTAAGGCAGTGTATTTTTCTCAATAGCACTACCTTTCTTCTATCCTCCTCAGATGACTTCAGGCAGAAATCGATAATAAAAAAAGGTGGACGTACACAAAGTGAATAAATGTCAACCATAATATATTTTTAAGTTGACAATAAAAAATATTCTATTATTACTATCCTTTCAATAGTGATATTTCCTTTAATCATATCGTACCTAAACCAGGCCATGTCTACAAAAGATCAACTACTACTATATCTAAAAGAAAAAAAGGGAAATTGGGTTTCCGGCGAGGCATTAAGCACACAACTCGCAGTCAGCCGTACAGCCATATGGAAACATATCTGCAAATTACGGGAAGAAGGCTATGGTATTGAATCCTCTCCCAAAAAAGGATATCTCCTGCGAAAGATCACCGATTTGCTTTTACCCAATGAAATCCGTGAAGGGCTTGATACAAAAGTCTTTGGCAGGAAAGGCATTGTGTACTACAGCCAAATAAACTCCACCAATACAAAGGCAAAAGAGTTGGCAGCCAGAGATGCCCCGGAAGGAACCCTTGTTGTAGCTGAGCAACAGGTCGAAGGAAGAGGCAGGAAAGGAAGGACCTGGTTTTCTCCACCTGAAGGGGGAATCTACATCTCTCTTATCTTAAAGCCACACATATCGCCAAGTGAGGCACCAAAAATAACCATGTTAACAGGCGTTGTAGTGGCTGAAACCCTGCTAAAGCTTACACCATGTAAAATCAATATCAAATGGCCAAATGATATCCTTGTGAACGGTAAAAAGATAGCAGGTATTCTCACAGAAATGAGCACTGAAATGGATGCAATAGATTACATTGTGGTAGGTTTAGGAATGAATGTTACTACCCCTCGGTTTCCTGATGATATTAAAGACAAGGCCACCTCCATCTTAATAGAGACAGGGAAATATTTTCCAAGGGTCACGTTTATCAGGGAATACCTGAAGTGGTATGAAAAATATTATGAGATATTTACAAGAATCGGGTTCGAGCCTGTTATTCAGCGGTGGAAAGAACTTACAAATATCATAGGGCAAATGGTGATTGCTGAGGTGGCCGGCAAAAAATATATTGGGGAAGTCCATGATATTGACAACGATGGGATTTTGATCCTCAAAGACAAAAAAGGGGACCTTCACAGGATATTTTCCGGAGACGTCACGTTAGTATAATGACATGTGTTATTGTTCATCTGGTAACTATCCAGGCTGTATAGGTAATAGATATGGATATTGCAATTGTTTGTATATATTTTTTAGGTCTTATCTTTATTGGAAGTAGATCGTTTAGGATTGTGAAAGGACTCGACAGCTTTTTCGTTGCTGACAGGAAAGCCCCGTTTATTTTTGTTGTTGGATCACTGTTTGCCACTATAATCGGGGGCTCTTCCACCATTGGGATGGCAGGCCTGGGTTACGGGCACGGTTTGGTGGGATCATGGTGGCTTCTGGTGGGCGCTATTGGCCTTTTATTTCTGGGCCTTTTTCTAGCGGAAAAGGTACGCGGATATTCTCTTTATACCTTACCAGAAATTCTTGAGATCCAGTATGGACCTGAAGCAAAATTCTTTGCCTCAGGTTTAATAATTATCGCCTGGACAGGTATTATTGCAGGCCAGATCGTGGCAGCAGGGAAGATTTTAGAGGTTATTTTAAAGGCCCCGCCATCACTTCTCATGATTGTAACTGCCTTTGTCTTTATTTTATATACATTATTAGGAGGTCAGCATTCCGTTGTTCGCACGGATACAATACAGAGCCTGATCATTATTATTGCAGTTCTTTTCTCGATTCCCCTTTGTCTTGGCAAAGTAGGGGGCATTTCTGTAATGAGAGAGGCCCTTGGCGGAGACTACTTTTCCTTTCCAGTAAGCCAATATTTTACATGGAAGTCACTGGCTACCTATCTGTTTTTAGTTGGGTCAACCTATTTGGTAGGGCCCGATATATATTCCAGGCTTTTCTGTTCCAAAGACAAAACAACCGCCAGGACTGCTACCATCACAGTGGCACTGGGATTAATACCCTTTGCCTTTATCATAACCCTGATAGGTATGTCTGCAAGGGTACTGTTTCCCCAGATCAGCCCTGAGGCCTCTTTTCCAACAATGATTAACCACGTTTTCCCAATAGGTTTGAATGGCCTCATTATTGCCGCACTCCTTTCCGCGATGATGTCTTCAGCAGATACATGCCTTTTGACAACCAGTACGATTTTATCAGTTGATATCATAAAGCCTCTGTTAAAACCTACCGTAGGGGAGAAAACAGTGCTTTTGCTTTCCCGTATCTTTATTGTGGTGATAGGTGTTTTTTCCCTCATTATTGCATTACGGTTAAAAGGCGTTATTTCATCTCTCCTTCTTGGTTATACGGTATATACCTCCGGGCTCGTTTTCCCTATTCTTCTCGGTTTTTACAGGCACAGGCTTAAACTAACCAGGAGAGGTGCGATCGCAGCCATGGTGGCTGGAGGCGGGGTGGCATTGATTGGGAAATTTATGGGATTAGCTGATTTTGGCCTTTATGGCTTTTTCCTATCAGGGATTATCTTGATAGTGGGAAGCAGATTTTTCGCCCAGTAGCTCTCCATTAATGGCAGCTTTAATTCAGATTGTCGTAATGAGCAGTAAAGTCAGAGCAGTGGAATTATTGCAATACATATTGTGTCGTGCATCGGGCCTTAAAAGATTTTACTCCACAGTGTAGTCTAGCCCTTCATCGTAAAAGTTACAAACGCTCTTTGCTGCTGTACGTAACATATTCTTTTACCTTCTTTAGCTATTCAGGTGCCTTGGGGGGATAAGCGAGGATGGCACATAATAGCCCAACTGTGCTGAAGATGGTTATTATTGCAAAGGCTGGTATGTATGTTCCCATAGCGTCATTGATAACCCCGGCAATTATCGGGCCTGCGGCTTCACCAACAATGGCCAGCGGAAATATAAGCCCCAGGATTTGGGCATAGTGGGTACGTCCATAGTATGCCCCAATGAATGTAGGCAGGGCTACAATCAATGCCCCATAGCTAATACCAAAGAGCGTAGCGTAGATGTAAATTAAGAGCAAAGTCTTGGTGGTTAATAGGATTATCAGTGCTGTCACCTGAATAATAAAGCTGGCAATAGCTAAATGCCTCACTTCAAACCTAACCCCTAAAAAGCCAAACCCCAGTCTTCCTAATATGCTCATTCCCGGAATAAGGCCCAGGGCTATTGCTGCCACAATGGGAGAAAAACCTATATCCTTCAGATATGCCACTTGATGCGCAGTCACCGTGCCTAAAGCCAATAAGTTGGCGGCACACAGCGTTGCAATTAACCACGTAGTAGGCCTTCGTATTGCTTGCCGTGTTTCCCAATCCATGGAAGTCTGATAGACCCGTGAGCTATTACCTGTCGTCTCTTTTATCTCATTGTCATGTGCGGTAAGTATGCCATCGGGTAATTGCCCCATATCCTCCGGTTTGTTTCTCACCAGAATGAGCCCGCCCATCAGTACAGCGCAGGCGAGTTGTACCATAGCCAGGGCCAGCCACGCCATATGCAATCCGAAAGTGGAAATCAGCCATGTTGCCAGGGGTGGGAAGAGAAAACCGCCTAAGCCCCCTGCCGATATAACCAGCCCCATTCCTAGGGAGCGCTTTCTGATAAACCAGTTATTGACCACGGTAGTACACGTCAAATACAACCCAAAGGCGCTTCCCAATCCCACCATAATCCCGTAAAAGAGATAAATCTGCCATACCTCTGTAGCAATGGACATTCCGGCTAGTCCTACGGACACAACTAAATTTCCAAAAACTATGTTAGCCCGTGGCCCAAACCTAGTAATAGATGCCCCTACCAGTGGACCGGGCAATCCAAAACCCAGCAAAGCTACGGAGAGCACGCCGCCCACGAGGGCCCGGCTCCAGCCATACTCGCTGCACATTGCTGGAAGGAACACACCATATGAGTAAAAAAAAGTACCACTGGTGGTAAAATACACTAACATCGCTCCTGCCAGCGCTATCCACCCATAAAAATTACTCCCCTTTTTTAAAACATTACTATTTCCAATCATGGTTACGCTACCCTTCCCCTGCGTTGCTCTCTTTTCTTAAAAGTAAAAATAGATAATCAAAAATATTCATTGATTGATAACCGTCTCCTGTTGGGTGAGGGCAGTATAGGGAGATGGGTCTTGTGTGTCAAAGTAATAAAATTGCACAATAAGGCAGTTGTTCTTGATATGTTCGTTTTTAGGGGTAGAGGTGACGCTCATGAATAGAGGGGCTGGTGAGTTTTGAGCAGCTTAAATAAGGCTGCGTGGGGGTTTGTAGTCAAACACAAATGAAGGCTCTATCTGGATGCACTCGAATTACCACATGCACTTTTTACCCTGCCCTTACTCTCTCTTTCTCTTCCTCACTAATGGCAGCCTTGATTCCTTGTGCATGATTGACTGTAGCCAATATACCTGCCCCTGCCAAAAAAAAGATAATAATTGAGATGATGCTGAGCCTGCTTGTGCCGGTAAGTTGCCCTACCACACCAAAGAGTGTTGGCCCAATGATACCGGCAAATTTACTGCTCACATTGTAAAACCCAAAAAACTCTGCTGATTTCGATGCTGGCGCCATTGACGCATACATAGAGCGACTGAGGGCCTGGGTTCCGCCTTGAACCATTGAAACCAAAAAAGCCAGAAGCCAGAAATGGGCTGGTTTTTGCATGAAATATCCCAGCATCGTTATAATTGCATAGATACCCAGGGCTAAAAGGATTGATTTTTTTGTTCCCAACCTTTTCGGGAGCCTGCCAAAAAGTACGGTAAATGGAATACCGATAAATTGTACCATTAAAATTGCCCCAATCAGATGCGTTCTGCCAATTCCAATTTCCGCCCCAAAAATCACGGCCATAATTATGATGGTTCCAACTCCGTCATTATAAAGCCAGAAGGCCACGAGAAACTTTGCCAACCCTCTAAATCTTCTAATATCTTTAAATGTCTTTCGTAGCCTCTGATATCCTGCCTTGAGAAGATTCAGGCTCTCATCTTTTGCGATAACTACCCGTGGTTCAGAGACATTTTTAAAAATAGGTATAGAAAAAATTGCCCACCAGAGGGCAACTGAAAGAAATGATATTCGCGAAGCCCACGCCGCATCCGGGATGCCAAAAAAGTCCGGTTTCAGTATCATGAAAAGATTCAGGGCCAACAGGATTCCCCCACCCAGATACCCATAGGCGTAGCCTTCAGCAGAAACTCTATCAATCTCTTCCGGCCCGGCTACATGGGGCAGCAGGCTATCGTAAAAAATATTGCCACCCCCAAAACCCACTCTACCAAGGATATACAGAAGCGATGCAAAAACCCACATACCATTACCTATGCCAATTAAAAGCCCGGTCGCTACAATGCCAACAAACGCAAAGCCACCAAGAAATCTTTTTTTTGCACCTGAGTGGTCACCTATTGCACCCAATAGAGGTGCTGTAACCCCAATAATGAGCATAGCTATTGTATTGGAATATCCCCAATAACTGGTGGCTGTTGTTTTATCCAGGGTAGCGCCGGCAACAGAGCTGTAAAATTCAGGGAGCACTGCTGCCATAATGGTGGTGGCAAATGCAGAATTCGCCCAGTCATACATCTTCCAGCTTCTAAGAATTTTTGTATGTTCTCTGTCCATTGTGGCGTCCATTGTTAGTTGCAAGTAGTCCGTTGTTTCAAGCCTTTGAACATAGCACAGAGAGTAAAACGCTTTATGAAGAATACTCTCCTTCAGCAAAAGTGAAGGTTTTCAAACCTTGCCCTCGTCATACCACTATATCCGCTCCTATTCCTTTATTATCTTTAACAACAGACAACTGACAACGATCGACTGACAGTATTCTATTTTATTCTTTACACATAATTACCTCTACCATATACTCCCTACACCGAAAAGGATAAAAATTATGACCAAAAACCGAAAAGAACATACCTTTGATTCAAAGTCTGGCGAAAAGGCAGCGCAAATCATTCGTGAGATTGAAACGGCTCAAAACCAGAAGCTCACTGCTGAGGAGATTTTTACAAAAATCTCTGAGTATCTAAAACAGGAGCCGTGCCTCACAATTCACATTATAGAGGCCCTGGTAAAGATTCCTACCCCTGAAACCGCCCATCTCCTTATTTTGATGATGGAAACAATGGATGAAAAACAGGTTATCAAATCCATAAAGAGAACCCTTTACAAGTTAAAACAAAAGGGCGTGAAATGGGAGGAAAGGGCACCAAAAGATGAGCCTATCCTGAAACCTCCAAAACCTGCTGAACCTCAAGGATACCTGGGATCAATTGATGCAACAGGAAGTAGAATAATCGTAATAGGGAAACCACAGCCTTTACGGGGGCTATTGGTAATCTTCAGCATCGTAAATGACCTGGAAGGAATACAAGAGTTTAACCTTAAAGAATTCAGTAAAAAGAGTTTTAACGAGTTTATGAAAGATTCCCTTGCATCAGCAGAATTCCCTATTGTTACTGCGCCAGGGGCGTACTGTATTCATATTCTTAAAGAAGCTGCATCTCTCACCCAAAGTCTTTCTAAGCCACTCCCCCAGGGGTATCATGATGCAGAAAGGGAATGTAAGGACATTGTCTGGGATTATCCTGCCCCTCTCATCTATCAGTACATAAAAGAGGATGAAGTAATAGATTCGGCACATCTTTTAAAGGACTCAATTAACCTGCACAAAATCATGCCCTTTGCCACATGGCACATAGCAGCCCCGGAGGTGGAAAAATACGCCGCCCGCATCACCGAGACACAACAAAGCAAGATCGTGCTCAGGCCTGATCAAAAGGAAGCCCGGCTGAATGCCATATACAGGGGTGCCCTGGAGGAGCTGTTCCCGGAAGAGAAACGGTTCCTCTGGAAAAGGCGGCTTGAGGAAGTGGCCTATATCCTGCTCAAAACAGGAAAAGAAAATGAGGCCAAGGCATCTTTAAGCGCTGCAATAGATCTGAACAATCCCTTTAGCATGATTGATCCCAATCCCTTTATCTGGAACCTGCTGTTAAAATCTATCTACATCCTGCTTGAAGAAGAACACGAGAAACAGGAAGAAGAGAAAAAAACCTCCCTGATCATTGCACCGTAAGAAAGTTTTTTTATTATCATCTTCCCTTCCCTCTGGCTACTATTGGTATTGTATTGTTCTATTGATTAAAAAAACGTAATTACTCACGTATCTTGCCACAAAGCCTGCCCTAGCGCGACATAGCAGGGACATAAGCCTGCTTTGGTATTAACGCCGGAGCTTAGCTTTAATAACTAATTCTTGCATGCCAGGTCTGGGCCAGGGGCACCAAGACACCAAAACTATAGAATTATTCTTTATTATAGCCTTTTTAATCCGCCAGACGACAGGCGGATTGAAATTAATGAGAAAACTCCGTTATTCAATTTATATTTATCTCCTCTTTGGGTCTTTGTGCCTTGGTGGCTGAATAGTTACAAAAAAACAAGGTAATTATCTATGTCATCGATGCAAATGAAAGCTATTGAAGGTATTTCTGTTGGCGATACGTTTACCACATCTCGCACTTTCACCGAACAACAGGTATTGGATTTTGCTGAAATATCCAGAGACTACAATCCAGTTCATTTTGATGAACGTTTTGTAAAGGCAATGAAATTCAATGGGAAAATATGCCATGGACTTTTAGTTGGCAGTATGCTCACTGAAATTGGCGGGCAACTTGGATGGTTGGCAACGGAGATGGATTTTAAATTTCAAAAACCCGTGTATTTTGATGATACGATTAAGGCTGAGCTCACAGTTATTGATATCGACGAAAATGGTTTGGCAACATCTGAAGTGGTATTTACAAATCAGGATGGGGCTACTGTACTTGAGGCTATTGTTAAGGCATTCGCACCTGGTGAACCTGGAAAGCACGTCATACGTGCAATGATAGCTGATGGAGACCCAACCAACAAGATATGAAAAAATACAATATGTTTCCGCGTGAATATTGACATATTAACGTTTAAACGTTATAATGTTTTAACTACATTTGGAGGTAATACTATGGCAACAGAAACAAAGCGTGCCACGATATACTTTGTCCCCGATCTACACAAGGCCTTGCGGTTAAAGGCTGTGGAAACCTCCCGCTCGGTTTCTGATCTTGTAAACGAGGCCGTCAGAGAAACCATGGCCGAGGATGCAGAGGATCTCGCAGCGTTTGATGAAAGGGCCCATGAACCTCTGATCAGCTATGAAGAAATGGTCAAGAGGCTCAAAAAAGATGGCCGCATATAACATTTTTTTTAAAAAGTCGGTCTGGAAGGATTTTGAAAAAATAACAAAGGAGGATTTAGAAAGAATCCTTACGCGCATCAAAATGCTCTCTCAAGATCCTCGCTTTCCAGACTGTGAAAAATTGACCGGACAGGAAAGGTATCGACTGCGGCAAGGGCGGTATCGTATAGTGTATTCAATCCAAGATGATGAGCACACAGTCTGGGTGGTGAAGGTCAGGGCTCGCAAAAATTTTTAGCGTATCACCTGACTTTTGGATGAATATGCAGCTTCGATGGGATCTATATTTTGCAAGAAAATCTGAATCAAATGCGCTTGACAGCATCAAGCCACTACCCGTGCATCAAATTCAGACAAACAAACCCAGGGCCCACCAAGGCGCTGGGCAGTGATCGTTGTTCTATTGCGCTTCACAAAGACACGTAAGCGTTCAAGTTGCTCATTAAAAACATTGACAATATCATATCGATAGTGCTATCGTATGACAAAAAATTATCGATGGAGATTATGAAATGCAAACAGTTACTGTATCACCAAAATATCAGGTCGTAATACCAAAGATGATAAGGCAGACATTGCATCTTCGTCCTGGTCAAAAAATGCAGGTTGTAGAATATGAGGGTCGAATCGAATTAATACCTGAACGAGATATTACAGAGCTTCGAGGATTCCTCAAAGGCATAAATACTGAATTCGAACGCGAGGAAGATAGAGTATGAATATCGTCGATTCTTCCGGTTGGCTTGCCTACTTTGCAGACGAGCCGAATGCAAAACATTTCATATCTCCTCTGAAAGATACAGATTCGCTCGTTGTTCCAACGATAACTTTATATGAGGTTTTCAAGGTTGTTCTCCGAGAATCAAGCGAGAATGAAGCGCTTCAAGCGACAGCGGCTATGCAAAAAGGAACCGTTGTAGATCTTACAGTCCCGTTGGCTATCGCTGCTTCTAAACTAAGCCTGGAAAAGGGTCTTCCAATGGCAGATAGTATTATTCTAGCAACAGCTAAAGCATATAATGCAATACTCTGGACGCAAGATTCAGATTTAAAGAACATGCCTGGAGTGAAGTACTTCCCTAAAAAATAATGGCCAACCTGTCACTTCAGCCACCCTGCCCTGTTAAATGCCTCGTTTAATTTCTATTTCACCGGGGTCAAAAAATCAGGACAAGATAATATCTATCTCCGCGGTCCCTGTGGGCTCTAGCGACCCTGAGAAGCATCGAAGGGGAGCGGGCGAGAGATTGTCATAGCCGCATACTCGTAAAATGAAGCACAGAGCTAAATGAACAAGCCTATAAAAACATTGACAAAACACATATTGAGAGATAAGCAAGAAATAGATATATAATTCAAAAGGCCAGCCCATGAAAAAGTATTGTTACTTTTTTGGCTTGCTCGTTGTTCACCCGCTCATTACAGCACGTTACTGCTCTTCTACAAACAGCGTAAAAAACAGTAAACACTCCTCCCCTCCCCTTGAACATGCAAAACATACACAGGCCGTAACACCCGCACTCCAAACCGAACATAATAAAAAATACAAAAGAAACATTGCAGCCCTTTTAGGCCTTTTTTGTCTCGGGCTGTTAGCCATATTCTATGCAATTGAAAAGAGCCGTGTGATGCCCGTATGTCAACTGGAGGACCTTGCCCTCCTAAAAATCATTAAGAAAAATACCTTCCGGCTCTGGAACAACCACCGCCCGGATAGAAAGTTAATAAGGCTGGAGGATTGGAAACAGGATACTTAAGCGAGAATGGGCTTAGTTCTTTAAAAAAAGCATAATTATTATCATATTTATAATCTGTATATTAGATGTTGGTCTCCATCTAATTGGAGGTAATCATGAGTGAAGAAGAGATCCTTGTAGATGATGAGAAAAAGGACGTAGATCCAAAAGAGTACGAGAGGGCAAAATCGGAACTCAAAAATCGTTGCGAAAAAGCGAATTTGATTTTGAGAGAAGAAGAAGAGCCGTTCAAGGATGGTATCAAGTACCTTGTATTGGAGTTGCCGTCAGGACGTGATAAAAGGTCCTACGCTATCTGGGACTATGCTAATCTTGAGCAAATACTCTCGATCCAATTTGAGAATTTCGTTTTCCTTAATCCCTACGAGGCAATCTGCTCATATGAAAATGGCACAATTGAGGCGCTGGTTACAACAATAGATAGAATACCAACATCTTTTTTGAGGCGTAGATTACTTGGTAGACGCAGTATGGGAGAGGATAAGACTAGCGAGCTTGACCTTGAAGTGCTTTCTAAAGACGGTGAAAAGAAATTGAACCTAAGCCCGGCATCAAAAGAGATCGAAATATTATGCTCAGGGGCCAGGCGATCAATGCTCAGCTTGAAGCTTTCAGGAATTAGAGCTGGAAGGCATGACGATGCCGTTAGAATTCTCAGTCGAATGGCAGACGCTTTCTTCTTCCAAATGGACCTATCATTCGGAGTTGGCCTCAACTTGGCTAGGGTTAGATTTAGACGGCACCTTATTTATCCAAGTCGCATGAGAGCACCGGAGGCATCTTTGGATGATCTCGAATTCCCTTCCCAAGAATACGATGAAGCTCCTATGTCATTGTATTGGTATGCACGTAGTGCACAGGGTATGCCCCTGCTGCAGTTTCTGGCCTATTATCAAGTTATAGAATTCTACTTCCCCACATACTTTCAAGTTGAAGCCAGACGTGAGATCCGGCGGATTCTCAAGAATCCAACTTTTCGGGCAGATCGCGATGCAGACATCGGGCGAGTATTATCCGCTCTTTCATCTAAAAGGGGATCGATCGGAGATGAGAGATCGATGTTACGAGCTACTTTACAAGAATGTGTCGATCCTGGCGAATTGCGGTCATTTTTGAGCTTAGACAAAAGGAAGCAAGAGTTTTTTTCATCAAAAACTAAAGGGTTGACGACACACAAACTTCCGTTGGCAAATCCAACAGCTGATTTGAGAAACGATGCTGCTGATCGGTTGTATGACATTCGATGTAAAATCGTACATACCAAGAACGATGTCCGGGAAGGTGAAGTGGAACTATTATTACCTTTTTCCAAAGAGGCTGAGCAGCTCTATTATGACATAGAATTAATACGTTATCTAGCTCGTCAAGTGCTCATAACAGCGAGCAGTCCTTTAAAATTTGATTAATCAAAGACCAACAATTTTCTGCACCTGACCGTTCTTTCGCTGCGCTCCACAACGGCAAGTGAGAAATACGTTAGCCCACGAAGGAGACCAATATGGCGCATTCCCTCCTAGAACTCTCAGCTGACGAGGTTCAGTCACTACCCATTGATCGTCTCGGAATTCTCGTACTGAAATACCTCGTTGACACCAAGGAGTGGAATGCCTACAACTTCCTGAATTCTGGCAGGAATCTGAACCTTCCCGAGCCCACCCTTCGGTGCTGGTCCGAAGCCCTCAACTGGCTTTTCTCAAAGAATCTCGTCGCTCGCGGAACGCCGGGCCAGTCGAGTTCCGATGCGATATTCGTCACCCGTCTCGGAAGCAAGGTTCTGGAAGTGGGACTTGAGACAATCCGAGCCTGTGAACGTCTAGACGTGGAACTGCACCACCGCCTCGAGCAAGTGAAGTCACAGTTCCTGCTCGGACAATTCGAGCTAGCGGACTTCGCGGCGATGCGGGAGGTAGAGATCCGAGTTCGCGAACTCTCTGGCGCCGACTCGTCTCTGCTCGGCGTGAAGCTCATGCGAAACTCCTTCGGCGAAGGGGGTAAACTGGCTGACCCAAAGCTGGATCCAGGAGAGCGGGTCGGGATCATGGAACTATTCGCTGGTGCTATTGGCACTTTCAAGAATCCCCCAAGCCACAGGCAAGTCGACTACGCTGATCCCACGGAGGCGTCGGAGGTCGTCCTACTCGCAGACCTCCTCATGAGACTGTTGGATCGCGTCG
>Ga0307378_10002480_pt1 | contig 28228 bp, 25 predicted proteins | sample UN1MG_FD_202238 | JGI IMG/M metagenome (GOLD analysis project Ga0307378, IMG submission 202238) | Soil microbial communities from Risofladan, Vaasa, Finland - UN-1 | ecosystem: Environmental > Terrestrial > Soil > Coastal area > Acid sulfate soil | place: Finland: Risofladan, Vaasa | collected... | reverse complement strand
TCTACCAGCGGACCACTCAGTTGGCGGTTGGCTATGCGCTGATCAGCATCCTGCTGACCATCGTCGGCAGCCTGGGACTGTTTGTAGGGATCATCCTGCACTCGGTGCGGGGGCTGCTGCTGGAGTTGATCAACCCCAAGGAGTCTCCCTAAGGAGAGAGGGTATGTCGAGTAAAGCCAGCGTTCTCGTGACGGGGGGCGGGGGGTTCATCGGGCACCACCTGGTTACGTTTCTGAAGGGGCAAGGGTACTGGGTGCGGGGAGTCGATATCAAGCGGCCGGAGTTTTCGGACTCCGACGCAGACGAGTTCCTGGTGCTCGACTTGCGCGAGCCCCACAACTGCCGGCGCGCCCTGTCGCTGAGCCGAGGCACCTTCGACGAGGTCTACCAGCTGGCAGCCGACATGGGCGGCATGGGCTTCATTCACAGCGCCGAGTGCGACATCATGCACAACAACGCACTGATCAACATCCACATGATCGACACAGCGGCCCGCATGGGCGTCCGCCGCTACTTCTTCTCGTCCTCCGTGTGCGTATACCGCGACATGCAACCGGGTGAACCGGCCCTGGCTGAGACGGACGCCGTGCCCGCTAACCCCGACAACGAGTATGGCTGGGAGAAGCTGTACGCGGAGCGCGTGGCGCAGGTCTACGGACGCCACCGTGGCATGCACGTCCGCATCGCCCGCTTTGAGAACTGCTACGGCCCGGAAGGAGCCTGGCGCGGCGGCAGGGAAAAGGCGCCTGCGGCCATCTGCCGTAAGGTGGCCGAAGCGTCAGATGGTGGCATCATCCCCGTGTGGGGTGACGGCTCAGCGATCCGCAACTATACCTACGTCGCCGATATGGTCGACGGCATCTACCGGCTGACCCAGTCGGATCTGGAAGGGCCGGTGAACCTCGGCGGCGAGGAGTATGTGACCGTGGCCGAGCTGGTGCAGAGGGTGATCGACGTCTCGGGTAAGGCGATTGAGATCGAGTACGTCGACGGACCAGTCGGCGTGCACTCACGCAACTTTTGCAAGGATCGCGCCCACTCCCTCGGTTGGAAGGCAGAGACAAGCCTCGCGACAGGCATTGCCCGGACCTACCCATGGATTGCGGAGCAGGTCAAACGAATGTCGGAGAATCATTGAGTGAAGCCGTTGCCTCGAATGACAATTATCACGCCCTCGTACAATCAGGCCCAGTATGTAGAGCAAACGATCAAGTCCGTGCTCGACCAGGGCTATCCCGATTTGGAGTACTGGGTCATTGACGGCGGGTCGACCGACGGGACTCTGGATATCCTCAGCAAGTGCGATGATCGCATGAACTGGACAAGCGAGAGAGACCGGGGGCAGACCCATGCAATCAATAAAGGGATAGAACGCTCCACCGGGGAGGTCGTGGCTTACCTGAACTCTGACGACGTCTACGAACCTGGGGCACTGATCACAGCAGGGCAGTTCTTTGCACGCCATCCACAGGCGGCTTGGGTAACCGGTAAGTGCCGCATCATCGACCAGAACGGCCAAGAGGTTCGCAAGGCCATCACATACTATAAGAACGTGTGGCTCCGTCTTGGGAGCTACACACTGCTCCTGATTCTCGACTACATATCCCAGCCGGCGACATTCTGGCGGAGACAGGTGCTGGAGAGAGTGGGCGGTTTTGATGAAGCCCTGTACTACACGATGGACTACGACTATTCACTGCGAGTGGGTCGCCATTACCGGCTACAGGTAATCGACGAATACCTAGCTTCCTTCCGCGTGCATCCCCATTCAAAAGGAGGTTCCGGGGCTCGCAAACACTTCCAGGCAGATCTGGAGACTGCCAGGCAGTATACCAGGTCTCCGATCCTCCTGGGCCTGCATCGACTTCACAATGCGTTGATTGTGGCGATGTACCGGCAGTTGTTGGCGGGCGGCGAATAAGCATGCTGCACTCAGGCGCGGGCAAGGGAAGGCACGCAGCCGGGAGTGCTGCGCCGGTGTCCCCAGAACTCGGTGCGGGAATTCCCCTCCGCCAGGTCTGGGACATGCCCTGGCTGATTGGCCTCGAATTACGCAGGCTGGTGGCACTGCCGTACATCCGAGTGATGTTCGCTTTGCACGGCGTGCCCTGGGGCGGGCGCTGGCGGATCTATGGTATGCCCATCATCCAACGTTGCCGCGGCAGCCGGATGCTGATGGGTCCTGGCCTCCAGCTCCGTTCGTGGCCGACGAGCAATCCCCTCGCGCCCAATCATCCGGTGGTGCTGGCCACCCGCTCGCCCGCTGCCGTCTTAAGTATCGGGCACGACGTGGGGATGAGCAGCGCGACTCTGGTGGCGGCAGAGGGGATCGAGATCGGCGATCGGGTCTTGATTGGTGCGAACAGCGTCATCGTCGATACCGACTTCCATCCCCTGCATCCCGACACCCGGCGTCGCGATATCCTGGCTGGCCGGCACCGTCCTGTGGTGGTCGAAGATGACGTATTTGTCGGCATGAATGCGCTGATTCTCAAGGGCGTCCGCATCGGGGCCGGAGCGGTGGTGGCGGCCGGTAGCGTGGTCGTGGGCGACGTACCGCCGGGCGCCATCGTCGCCGGGAACCCTGCACGGATAGTCTGCGATCTGGAAAGCATGGAACGTGAGTAGAGTTTACATCGCACGGTTGTCGCAAGAGGGCATGGGCGTGCCGGACGTTCAAGCTGCCCTCGAATGGCTGGGGGGGCAGGATCTGGTGCGGCCCGGTGCCCGCGTCTTTGTCAAACCCAACTTGACCTGGCCCGAGCACCTCCCTGGGGTGACCACCACGCCGCAGGCCATCGAGGCCGTGATCGCCGCGCTCCGCGAGCTCACGCCCCACATCACCGTGGGCGAGTCCGATGGCGGCTACCACTCCTACCAGGCCGAGGAGGCCTTCCGCGGCCATGGCCTGTACGACCTGGAGAAGCGGTACGGCGCCCGCGTCGTCAACCTGAGCCGTCTGCCGGCAGAGCGGGTGAGGGCAACCGTCGCCGGCCGCCAGGTCGAGGTTACGCTGCCCCAGCTCCTGCTGCACGAAACCGACGTCTTTGTCACCGTGCCCGTGCCCAAGGTCCACGTCATGACTGGCGTCAGCCTGGCCTTCAAGAACCAGTGGGGCTGCTTGCCGTCCACCCTGCGGCTGCGGGAGCATCCCGAGTTCGACCACAAGATCGTGGCCATCAATCGCCGGCTGAATCCTAAGGTGATCTTTGACGGGACTTACTTCCTCAACGGAGCTGGGCCAATGACCGGAGAGGCGGTCCGGATGGATCTCTTGATTGCCGGGGATGAGGTCGGCGCGGCGGACGCTGTGTGCTGCCGACTGATGGGAATTCAGCCAGCCTCGATCCGCCACCTGCGGTTGGCCCGCGGGGAAGGGATGTTCCCTTCCTCTGTCGATGAGCTCACCTTGAACACGGCCGTCGAGCCCTTCTTGGGGCGGCGATTCGTCATGAAGCGAGCGTTCCTGGATTGGCTTTCCCTGCTAGGATTTCGCAGCCGCTTCTTTGAGCGGCTGTTTTGGGAGTCGTCGACAGCAGGCCCATTGCACACGCTGTTGTACAGTGTCCGGCGCAACTCGTTCATCTGCCGCCTGCTCTACGGCCCTGCGGGCTCGCCACCAGAGTGGCAGCCCGGGGCAGGGGAGGGCAGGGGATAGCCCAGGACCATGCGCATCTTGCAGGTTATCCCCTTCTTCAGCCCGCAGATGGGCGGCTCGGCGCAGGTAGCCTACCAGATCTCCAGACGCCTGGGCCAGCGCGGCCACGACGTCACCGTGGTCGCCAGCGACTATGCCACCGGCGAGTCGCGCTTCGAGGATGGGCCCTTTGAGGTCATCCTCTTCCCCAACCTGATCGCCCGCTGGGGCTTTTACGTCACGCCCGGGCTCGTGCGCTGGGCGCGGGAGCACGTATCCGTGTTCGACGTGGTCCACATGCACACCACCCGGACCTTCCAGAACGCGGTGGTCCGCCACTTTGCGGTGCGATACGGGGTGCCCTACGTGCTGTCGGCCCACGGCACGCTGCCCGTGATCGTCGAACGCAAACTGGCCAAAAGGATCTACGATCTGCTCGCGGGCCGGTCGCTGCTGGCCTCGGCCAGCCGGCTGCTGGCGGTGTCCTCTCTTGAGGCGGAGCAGTATGGCCGGGCCGCTGGCGGCGAGGACGGGCGGGTTCAGGTCATCCACAACGGGCTGGACCTAGACCAATTCTCCCCTCTGCCTCCCAGGGGATCCCTGAGGCAGAAGCTGGGAATCGCTCCTGAAGCCCCGGTGGTTCTGTTTCTGGGAAGGCTGCATCGTATCAAGGGCATCGATCTCCTCGTGGAGGCCTTTGCCCAGCTAAGACAGGAAGTGAAGGAAACGATCCTGGTGATCGCCGGACCCGACGAAGGGGAGCTGGACCACCTGCGAGCGCTGGCGGGTCGCCTGGGGCTAGAAGAAAGCGTGCGTTTCGCCGGCCCCCTGTATGGCCAGGATAAGCTGGCTGCCTACGTCGACGCCGACGTCATCGCTTCGCCGGGTGCTTACGAGATCTTTGGCCTGGTGCCCTTTGAGGCGCTGATGTGCGGCACGCCGGCTGTCGTCGGCGAGGGCAGCGCCGCCGGTCAGTTGATGCGCCAGGCAGGTGCGGGAACCCTGGTGACGGATGGCGACGTGGCGACGCTGGCGGATAGTCTGCGCCGCGCGCTCATCGACAGAGCTGCGACGGCGGCTCAGGTGGCAGCCGGCCAGGCCTTTGTGCGACGCGAGCTGGACTGGGACGCCATCGCTGGGCACCTGGAGGACCTCTATGCTGGGGTGGGGGTGCACTGTGCCTGAGGCCTGGCTCGAGCGCCCCAGCCTAGAATACCAGCACGCCCTAGATCTTCTCGCGGCCGGACTCCAGCGGGGCGGCGGCCCGGTGGCCGTTTTTGCCAGCAGCCGCTTCTACGCCCGCGACTTGGTCAAGCGGCTGGCCGCCTGCAGCGGGGCGCTCCTTGCCCCGGGCGGATGGGCTTCGCCGGCCGACGACCTGGTCTCGCTTCTGGGGCCCGAGGTGGTGGGGACAGCGTTTCGCCTGGCCTTCGGGATCGATGATCTGCCGCATGCGCCGGCTGCCGCCTGGGCCGAGCCGGAGGCGGAGGGCGGGGACCAGGTGCTGGCCCAGGTCGGGGCGTGGCTGCCGGCCGGCGGGCGCCTGTACGTCGTCAGCTCCGGCCGGCTGGCCCGCTACCTGCCCGAGTGGCACGGGTCCGGCGAGCGGCCGGCGGTCCGGCCAGCCAGCTTGAGGCTGCTGCGCCAATGGCTACGGCGCAGCGGATGGGGCATCGAAGCGCTGTATGGGTTTCATGCGCCAACCAGCGTCGTCTGGGGCCATGCCTCTCGCCTGATGGAGCGACTGCACAGACCCGATCTCGCCGACCGCTGCCAGTTCCAGATGCGAGCTGGCTACATCCGCCGTGGTCAGTGGGCCTTCCTGGCGCCCGTGCGTGTGATGACGGCCAAGAGGAGTGCGACAGGCTGATGGACACGGCAACGATAGCGGGAGCGGTGGCCAGGCTCGACTGCTGGCTGGACACCATGCGTGGCGCCGACGGGTATGGTGGTCCGGTGGCCCACTGGTGGCAGAACTGTTTGTTGTTCACCGGTGCTGGCTTTGACTGGCGCTACGAGGGGATCATCCTCGGTTACCTGTCGCTCTTTCAGAAAACCGGTGATCGACGGTGGTTGACCAAGGCCCAGCGGGCAGGGGACGATCTGCTGCAGGGCCAGTTGCCCACCGGCAACTACCGCAACTCCAGCTTCGAGCTGAACCCCTACCCCGGCGGCACGCCGCACGAAGCGGCCTGCGACCTGGCCCTGCTGCGCCTGGCCACTGTGCTTCGCGAGGCGGGTGAGCCGGATTGGCGCACCTATCTCGCGGCGGCCGAGGGCAACCTGCGCCAATACTACGTGGGCCGGCTCTGGGATGCTGCGGGTTGCATCTTTTGGGATCAGCCCGGCACATCCTCCTTCGTCCCCAACAAGGCCGCCACCCTGGTCGAGGCCCTGCTGGCGCTGGCCGAGATCACCGGCGACGAGGCCTGGCTTCAAGTGTACGCCCTGCCCACCCTGGACACTGTGGTCCGCCACCAGGTGCAGGGCGGACCGCTGGATGGCGCCATCTGCCAGTACAGCCTGCACGGGCAGCGCGTGGAAAGGTACTTTCCCTACTACGCCGCCCGATGTGTGCCGGGCCTGGTCGCGGGCTACGATGCTGCGGGGGACGAGTCTTACCTCGATGCCGCCCGGCGGGCGCTGGCGTTCATCCTGCGTTGGCGGTACGAGGATGGCAGCTTGCCCCAGGTGGTCTATGCTGGCGGACAGTTGAACCGCTACCCGCAGTGGATCGCCGCCGTGGGCGACATCCTGCGGGCCATGGCCTTGCTCGAACCTCATGGCGTCGACATCGATCCAGGCCCCACTGGGGAGTGGCTGTTGCGTGGGCAGGAGGTGACCGGCAGCTTTCGCACGGCGTGGGGCTTTGGCGCCCAGATCTCGCAGCGGGATCCCGGCCCCTTGCCCGAGTTCCGTGATCTCTTGCCGGTGGTTGGCTGGAGCGACAAGGCCTTTCGTTATCTGGCCGAGGCCCTGTCCGGCGGCCAGGCCGGCGACTGGCCTACCGGCCAGGGCGTGCAGCCGTTGGACGCAGAGTGTACCTGGCAAGGGAAGGTGCTGGCCTACCGGGAGGACACCGCAGCCATCGAGCTGCGGCGGAACGGACAGGTCCTCTATCGCTGGCGGAAGGGCGCCCCCTGGGCCGAGGTCTGTGCCCCCGAGATGTGGTGGAAGTAGAGATGTCTTTTCGGTGGATTTGGGCATGGTTGAATCAACATGCCGGGTGGCTCTGTCTCGCCGGCCTGGGCCTGGTCGCCCTGTGGAACTGGCGAGCTTGGCGTCGTGACCGGGCGTTGGCGGGTCGGATCCGGGCGCAAGAGCCCGAGCCTGTAGAGCTCGGGACCGCGCCCCGGGTCAGCGTCCTGGTCGCCGCCTGGAATGAAGCCGAGTTGATCGAAGGCCACATTGAGAGCTTTTTAGCCCTGCGCTTCCCCAACAAGGAGTTGATCCTGTGCGCTGGAGGCAGCGATAGCACCCATGCGCTCGCGCGTCGTTACGCCGGCGAGTCTGTCACGGTGCTGGAGCAGCAGCCTGGTGAGGGCAAACAGGCGGCCCTGCGGCGATGCCTGGAACGGGCTATGGGCGAAATTATCTATCTGACCGATGCCGATAGCCTCCTCGACGACCAACCTTTCGAGCGGGTCCTGGCTCTCCTCATCGACGGTGGTGAGGAGGCGGCAACGGGGCGTTTCGCCCCTCTGCGCCGCCAGCGGGGCAACCCCTTTGTCCTCATGCAGTGGTATGTCGACAACTTCGGGCGGGCCCGCGCACCCAACTATGTCGAGGGGCTGATCGGCCGGAACGCGGCCATCCACCGCTCTGTACTGGAGCGGAGTGGTGGGTTTTCTGCGGATGTGGCGACCGGCACCGACTATTACCTGGCCTGCCAACTGCTGGCCGCTGGGGTGCGCATCCGCTACGTGGCCGACAGCCTCGTCGAAACTGAGTTCGTCACGGCTATCAGACCCTACCTGCGCCAACAGTCGCGATGGTTGCGCAATATCCTGTTTCATGGCCGGGCCTTTGGCGCGGTCCACCAGGTACGTAGCGCTCTGGCCCAATGCCTGGCAGGCACGGTGTTTCTGCTCTGGCCGCTGGCCTTTCCTTTCACCGGTGGCCTGGGACTGGGACTCTGGCTGGTAGTATGGTTTCATGGTGTTCTGTCTCGCTATCGTTATATGCGCTTTGGTGAGGTCACTCTGCGCCAGCCCCGGCGCGCCAGCCTCTATCTACTGGCGCCGCTCTATCTGCTGCTCGATCAGGTGATGCTCTCTTGGGCCTTGCTCGAGTGGTTGCTGCCCGCCACGCGCCGGAGGTGGTGATCGGTTGTCCATGACTATTAAGCCTTTGCCAGGCACAACGGTGTCCCCGCCGGCCTCTGTGCGCGCGCGGCTGATCGTCAGCGAGTATGAGCAGGTCAGCGGCCTGTCGCGTTATGCCTCCATGCTCTACCGCGAGCTGCAGCGGCTGCCCGGCGTCGATGCCACTTTGGTGCCGGCCCGCCCGCCGAGGCTGCCCGATGGCCTGTGGGGTTTGGGCCGCCGCCTCGGGTTCGATGTCGCCAGGTTCCTGGAGACCTATCCTGTAACCTGGCCCGATGTCGGCCGGGCCGTCGTGCACCTCACCCAGCGCAGCCACGCCACGCTCCTCCTGCGGCGGACCCGCAGGCCGGTTGTCGTCACGGTGCATGACATCATCCACTATCAGTATCGCCACGACCCGGCGATGCACATCTACCTCCACCCCATCCAACGCTGGTTTGACATGGCGGCGATCGGGGCGCTGCGCCGCGCCGCGGCCATCCTGGCCAGTTCCGACTATACGCGGCGCGCCCTGATCGAGGAGGTGGGCGTGCCGGCCGATCGGGTGCACACCGTCCACTTGGGCGTCGATCGGGAGCAGTTCCGGCCCTGTGCCGTGCCGCAGGCCTTCTACGGGCGGTATGGCCTCTCGGCGCAGGTGCCCTACGTGCTGCACATCAGCACTGACGAGCCGCGCAAGAACTTGCCGGCGCTGATCCAGGCCTTTGCCACCGTGCGGGTGCGCCATCCCGAGACCATGCTGCTCAAGATCGGCTGGCCGCTTTACCCGCGCGAGCGGGAGCGCTCGCTGGGCCAGCTAGGCGCCCTCGGCCTGCGGGACGCGGTCATCTTTATCGACGACCTTCCCGACGGAGATTTGGTCTACTTCTACAACGTGGCCCGGCTGCTGGCTCTTCCTTCGCGGGCCGAGGGTTTTGGCCTGCCCGTACTGGAGGCCATGGCCTGTGGGCTGCCTGTGGTCTGTTCCAGCGCGGCCTCGCTCCCCGAAGTCGCCGGCGACGCGGCCTGGCTGGTCGACCCGGACGATGTGCCCGGCCTGGCAGCCGCCATAGGCTCCCTCTTGGACGATCCGTCCCTGGCAGGGCGCATGGTGCAGGCCGGGCTCGCGCGTGCCGCGGTTTTTTCCTGGGCACGGACTGCCCGCCAGACCCTCGAAGTATATGCTTCTGTTTTGGAGGGTTCGATTGCTTAGAGACTTGCTGGCTTTGCTGCGCTGCCCGGCCTGTCACGGGACCAACCTCGCGTTGCGCGACGAACGCACAGACGAGCGCGAGGTGCGTGGGGGCCTTTTGGTCTGTGGTTCCTGCGCAGCCCGGTACGCTATCCAGGATGGGGTTGTCGAGCTATTGTCGGGCCTCGGGAGCGAGGCCAGGCAGGAGCGCCAGGTGCGCAACGCCAGGAAAACCCGCGACTGGGCGATCGAGCGGGAGCGCCCCTACATCGACGATGCCCCAGGTTCCCCCTGGCTCTGGCCCAGCTTTGCCAGCAATGTGGAGCAGGGGCTGGCCCAGTTGGCCCTGGATGGTGCGCGCGTGTTGGACATTGGTGCTGCAACCTGCTGGAGCACGCGTATGTTATGTGAGCGCGGGGCCCGCGCCGTAGCCCTTGATATTTCGACCGGCATCCTGCGCGACGGCGAGGCGCAGTTTGCCACCGGCGTCTTTTTCGACCGCGTCGCCGCAACCATGGAAGAGCTTCCCTTCGTGGATGCTGCCTTTGACGTCGTCTTTGCCAGCGCCACCGTACACCACTCCCCCCGGCTGCAACACACCCTGGCCGAGATTGGCCGGGTGTTGGCTCCTGCTGGCCGGGCAGTACTTGTCAACGAGCCGGTTCTGGGGTTACTCCGGCGGCCATCCCAGTTCGGCCGCGAGGAACGCGAATTGGGCATGAGTGAGCACATCTACCGCCTCTGGGATTATACTTCGGCGGCGCGTGCCGCCGGCTTGCAGCCGCAGATCCTTTTTCCGGCCGCGCTGGACCGCTGGCTGCGCGGCGAGATCCCCGGGGCGGATACGCGCTGGATGAGGCTGGCCCGGCATTTCCCCGTCTTCTACCAGCGTCGGCCCTGGCTGGCGCGCTGGTTCCAGCGCTGCAGCTTGCTGCCCGGTCACATCCTGTTCGGGCTGACCCTTGCTCTGCTCGCCGAAAAGCAGAAACCCGAGGTCTGAGTCATGCAAGTCGAGCTGTTTGCCCACATGCCCGTCGACTCCGTGAGTGGCATTGGACGCTACATGCGCGAGCTACATGCCCATCTCCAGGAGCGCGTGCCGGTGCGTTTTGTGACGCCTATTGATCCGCCGTTGACCCGTTTCTTCTCGCCCCTGCATTTCTTCCCCCTGGGGCTGCGCGGGCATCAGCCGGGCAGCATCGTGCATTTTACCCAGATCATGGGTTGTGCGATAATGCTGTACCGGCCCTATCACCCTTCGGTAGCAACTGTGCATGACCTGGGTTTTCTGGAACTGCCTGAGGAGTGGGAGATGCTCGACGGGGTGGCCCGCCAGATGCTGCGCCTGTCTCTGGCCGGGCTGAAGCGGGTTGATATGATAGTGGCCGATTCCGAATTCACACATCATGGAATCATTAGGCACCTGGGGATCCCACCAGAGCGTGCGGTTACAATCTACCCTGGCATTGACCATGAGCTGTTCCGGCCCATCTCAGATGCGCGCGAAATGCTCGTCCGCCACTACTCGCACCTGGCTGCGATCGCACCGGCGCCGTGGCTGCTCTACGTGGGCTCGGAGTTGCCGCGCAAGAATATGAGTACGCTCCTGCAGGCGATAGCCCTAGTGCGCAAGCAGATACCCAATATCCGCCTCATCAAGGTCGGCTCGGCCGGTGGCGAGCACTTCCGCCGCGAGACCTCGCGCGTGATCAGTGAACTAGGGCTTGAGGACCACATCGTGATCTTCGAGGATGTTCCTGAGGCCGCATTGCCCCTCTTCTACGGCGCGGCCGATGCATTCGTGACAGCCTCAAGACTGGAGGGTTTCGGCCTCCCGGCCCTGGAGGCTATGGCCTGCGGGACGCCAGTGGTGTGCTCAAACGCCGGCGCACTCCCCGAAGTCGTGGGGGATGCAGGGTTCTTGGTGGAGCCGCACGATGCGCGAGGCTTCGCTGAGGCCATGGTCCAGGTGTGGAAGGACGGCCATCTGAGGAACCGGTTGATCGAAATAGGGCTGCAGCGCTGCCGCCTGTTCGCCTGGGAGCAGGCCGCTGCCGAGACGGTGGGCGTCTACCATGGGCTGCGTCACAGGGCAACTACGCATTCGAAGGTGGAGGCTCGAAGTGGCGAGCCACGATGAAAGGGAAGAGACACCTGGAACAACGAGAGCCAAGGAGCATAGGGGCCAGATGGGTGAGGCGATGACTGAAGGCGCGCCGGCAGGGCTGGGCGAGCTGCCCGAGATTGTGATCCGCCCCTCGCGGGGGTGGCGGTGGCTGGACGTGCGGGAGCTGTGGCATTATCGCGAACTGATCTACTTTCTCACCTGGCGGGACATCAAGGTGCGGTACAAGCAGACGGCCATTGGGGTGGCCTGGGCGGTGTTGCAGCCGCTGGCCATGATGGCGGTCTTTACCCTCTTCTTCGGGCGGATGGCCCAGATTCCGTCCGAAGGGGTCCCGTACCCGGTCTTTGTCCTGGCCGGGCTGGTGCCCTGGCAGCTGTTCTCTCGGGCGCTGACCGAATCGTCAGGCAGCCTGGTCACCGACCAGCGGCTGATCACGCGGGTCTACTTTCCGCGGTTGATCGTACCGCTGTCGACGGTGCTGGCGGCCATCGTGGACCTGCTGATCGCACTGGGACTGCTCCTGATCCTCATGCCTGTCTTTGGCGTCTGGCCGGACGGGCGGATTGTGGCCCTGCCGGTTTTCATCCTGCTGCTGGTGGTGACGGCACTGGGGGCAGGGTTCTGGCTCTCGGCGTTGAACGTGGAGTACCGCGACGTGCGCTACGTGGTGCCCTTCCTGACACAATTCTGGCTGTTTGTGACGCCGGTGATCTACCCCACCAGCCAGGTGCCGGCGGGCTGGCAGTTCGTGTACGCGCTGAACCCGATGGTCAGCGCGGTAGACGGCTTCCGCTGGTGCCTGCTGGGCGTGGGAGAGGGGCCCTCGGCTGTGATGGCCATCTCGGCGGCGGTAGTGCTGCTCCTGTTCCTGACCGGTATCGCTTGGTTCCGCCGCCTGGAGCGCACGTTCGTCGACACCATGGGCTAGGGAGGCAGGGCCAGCAATGGGCAACTATGCCATCAAGGTAGAAGGCCTGGGCAAGCGCTACCGCATCGGGGAACGACAGCAGTACAAGGCCCTGCGCGACGTGCTGACGGATGCGCTGCACGCGCCGGCACGGGCGGCGGGCAGCCTGTTCCGGGGCCGGGATGGGCGGGGACCGGGCCCTGAAAGCCACATCTGGGCCCTGAAGGACGCGTCGTTCGAGGTGGCACACGGCGAGGTGCTGGGCATCATCGGGCGCAACGGAGCGGGCAAGAGCACCCTGCTCAAGATCCTATCGCGGATCACCGAGCCGACGGAGGGCGAGGTGCGGCTGCGCGGCCGGGTGGGCTCGCTGCTCGAGGTGGGCACCGGCTTCCACCCCGAGCTGACCGGGCGGGAGAACGTGTACCTCAACGGCGCCATTCTGGGCATGAGGCGGGCCGAGATCGAGCGCAAGTTCGATGAGATAGTCGCTTTTGCCGAGATCGAGAAATTCCTGGACACCCCGGTGAAACACTACTCCAGCGGCATGTACGTACGCCTGGCCTTTGCCGTGGCCGCCCACCTGGAGCCGGAGATCCTGCTGGTGGACGAGGTGTTGGCGGTCGGGGATGCGGCGTTCCAGAAAAAGTGCCTGGGGAAGATGGAGGGTGTGGCTGCTGGGGGGCGGACCGTGCTGTTTGTCAGTCACAATATGACAGCTGTCGAGTCTCTGTGCACTCGGTCGATCCTGCTAGAAGGGGGCAAGCTGTGCCTCGACGGTACGAGCGCCGACATCATCAAATACTATTTGTCAGGTGCGAATCATGCGGGAACGCAATTGCCAGCGGGGACACACAACCTGTTGGACCGACGGAACCCGTACTCGCCGGGAAAGCTAATTGCACAGGGGATAACTCTGCAAGACTCTCGGGGGGAATCGCAAAACACCTTTCTAATGGGCCAGGAAATGCGAGTAGTGGTCGACGTGAAAGGGTTGTCCCAGTACCGCGATGCCATCGTTGGGGTGACATTCAAGTCCGTTGCGGGACAGTGGATAACTAGCATCAATACGGCAATGACATGTTCGCATGTTGATATGCCACGGAGGATCAACGAGAAGGCCATTCTGCGAATTCCTGCAATTCCCTTTACCCCTGGTAGCTTTTGGATTGACGTAAGCATAGCTCAACAGGGTATAGCTCGTTTGGACTACGTAGAGAACGCGGCTAGGTTTGACGTGGTCGATGCGGACGTGTATGGTTCTGGATACCAAGTTTCGAGATACTTTGGCCTAGTCTACCTTGAAGGAACATGGGCTATTACCGCCGGAGCCTGAGGAGTTGCTCACAGGGGATGCTGACCGCAACCTTGAATCAGACAACTCTATGGTTAGTCATAATGTGCCGAGACGCCCGCGCTCAGAGCTGCGCTTTGATCTATGAATGAGGATTTCTGCAAACTCGGTTGGCGAAGTCGAGGCTTGGGAGCAGATGGCCTACTGTGAAACGGCAGACCAGCGTTCCATGCGGTTGTACCCCAGCCTCAAGAGATTAGACCTCTTCGGTCTTCGTCGCGCAAGTAGTGACGGGAGGACGATCGTGGCTGAAAGAGCTCACCCAGATCACCCTGGATTCCGTTGGAGATGGCGGATACATATTGACAAAACCCGACTACCCTGGATATCAGTAAGACGAAACCAGTATCGGGAATCTCTCTTCTGGCGCTATCGGTGGGCAAGCAGGCACTGCAAAGGGCGTGATGTGTTGGATGTCCCGTGCGGCATGGGTTGGGGAACCGCTCTTTTGCGGGGTTGCAGAACGCTTGTGGGTGTCGATATCTCAGATGAAGCGATCACTGAGGCGCGTGAGAGATATGGAAGGAGAGCTGAATTCATAGTTGGCGATATGTCCAGATTGGAATTTGGCGGCGCTGCCTTTGACACCGTCGTATGTCTCGAGGGAATCGAGCATGTACCGCTCGAGACTGGCAGGGCGTTTATGTCAGAGTCTGCGCGCGTACTGCGCCAGGATGGTGTGCTCCTTCTCTCTTCTCCTTGCTCTCGCGACACAAACCACAGTGGTAATCCGTACCATGTCGAGGAGTACTCCTTTGATGAGATTAGGGCTTTGATTCGGCCATTCTACGATATCGACGGCGTTATACAGCGCGATGTCGGGAATTTGTTAGTTTACTATATCCACGCGACACGAAAGCAGTAAATGCAATACTGGCTTGCTGCTGTCTACCTGCTCCAACGTCGCCGATGACCCCATTTCAGGCACAACGGAGCGGCCTGATGACGAGGCATGATGAACAAGAGATGGTGCTAGATTCCGTACGATCTGCTCACAGAGAACTGCACTTTGTCGATAGCTGCCGTGACCAAGATGGTCCTGGGTATTGTTACACTCCGTCCAGTGAGCCATCGCTCTATGCGACGTGCTATGCAGCCATGCTGAAGTGGTACATCGGATGTGAACGTCCACTTGATGGCGAAACAGAGGATTTCATACTTGGCTGGCAGGATCCTTCTAGTGGCTTTTTCGTGGGCCCTGAGCTTCGGGCTTGGACACCGCCAGCAGGCTCGAAACATGACAGGGAGCACCTGTCATTGCACGCAACATGTACCGTCTTGCCTGTCCTTCAGGAGCATGGAATCGAGCCGCGTTTTAGCCTGCACTCCGCGCACGACTTCTGCGATCAGGAATACCTGGCGGAGTGGCTGGATCGACGCGACATGACTGACGCATGGCTGGAAGGGAACAACCTTCTGTTTGTTGGGCAGTTGTTAGTCTATCTTCGCGATGTCGAGATGTGTGTTCAGGCGCAATCCGCACTGGACTTGTACTTCGAGTGGCTAGATACGCATGTGGATCCGGCCACAGGCTTGTGGGGAACCGATGGGTACTGCTCGCCCTTTGTGGCCATGTGCGGCGGTTATCACCAACTGCTCGTTTACTACTACGAGAACCATCCCGTGTTGTATCGCGAGAACCTCGTGGATACCGTGCTCGCGCTGCAACACCGCGATGGTGGCTTCTCACCCGCCGGGGGCGGCGGAGCATGTGAGGACGCTGATGCCGTCGATATTCTCGTGAACATGTACAAGCAGGTTGACTACCGCCAAGCGGAAGTTCGGCACGCTCTGCGGCGCTGTGCGAGGCACTTGCGCCGACTACAGAATCCTGATGGTGGGTTCCCATATGGAAAGAACGCGCCGTTCTCGCACATGGGTGTCCCGGCGACGGGGAGTTCGAGAGGCGCATCTAATCTGTTCGCCACCTGGTTTCGAGTACATACGCTTGCGCTAATTGCCGAGGTTCTGCCTGAGGAGGTGGGAGCGAAGGGGGGGGCCTTCCGTTTCAACTCGGCGCTGTCGATGGGATGGCATCGCGAGTGGGATGCGAGCCAGCACCGCTCGAGCCCTGGACTCTCCTTGGCTGAGGTAGCCACTGGCTACCGAAGTCGCCTTGGGGTTGAGATGCGATACGTGCGGCAAGTCATGTCGGGTGTTTGCGCGAAGCTTCGTACGAGTTGGAGATAGGCGCGAGGATGTCCAAGCACCCAGTCGTTTCAGTGCTGATGTCAGTATTCAACGGTGAGCACCACCTGGCTGTGGCACTGGAGAGTGTATTGGAGCAGACCTTCGCGGACTTTGAATTCATTGTGATTGACGATGGCTCCACGGACAGTACCTGGGAGATCCTAGCCGACTACGCATCGCGTCACAGTCGCATGAGACTGCTTCGGCACGATAGCAACATGGGCTTGACGCGCGCACTCAACAGAGGCCTGGAAATGGCACGAGGCAGATATGTCGCTCGGCAGGATGCCGACGACATATCGTTGCCAGAACGCTTTTCCAGACAGCTAGGCTATCTCAAGCTTCACCCCGACATTGGTTTGCTGGGCACAGGCACTCGCGCTGTCACACAGGCTGGCACGATCAAATGGACCATACGGCCGCCTGTAGAGTCCATGTTGATTGGTTGGAGGCTTCTATTCGAGAGCTGTTTTGCCCATTCGTCGGTGATGTTCCGCTCTTCGGTGCTGCGAAAGACAGGTCCGTATGCCGAGGACTTTGTGTATGCCCAGGACTTTGAGCTTTGGTCCAGGATGAGTGCCCACACCAAGCTGGCGAACCTGCCTGAAGTTCTGGTCCACCGGTGTATTGGTCCCCATTCGATGAGTACGAGTCGTGCGCGTGAGCAGTCGCTTGCCGCAGCTCGGGTGATCCAAGGCAACTCCTCGCGCTTGTCGGGGCGAGACGTCCCCTTCGTAGTAGCATGCAACGTTCATCGCGTGACGCGGGGTGAGGCACTGACCGATGCAAACGCGATACTCGAAGTGGCGAGCCTGGTGCGTCGACTACTTGCAGTCTACTTACATGCAGCCAACCCCGACGCGGTGACGTCTCGACTGATCAGGCACGACGCGGCCAGCAAGCTATACCTCCTGGCTGGACAGAACCTGAAGACTTCACGCCGGGCATGTATGCGTACTATCTGGCAGGCAGAGGAGATCGATCCGCGACTGCCTTCACTCCGAACCCTTACGTCCATGATACGGCAATACCTTGGGAAGAACAGGGCCGAAACTGCGCTGAGCGATGCGTCGCGCTAGGAGCCTCCGCCAGGGCCTGTGAGGACGACGTACTCAGACCGACAGATGGCGGCTGGCTTGTCGCCGCAGGGATAGTGGCTTCATGACAGATCTTGGGGAGCACCAAACCAACTTGATGTGCAGAGTATCCGTCATCATTGCCACCCGGAACCGAGAGGATATCCTCGCTGGTTGCCTTGAACGGTTACTCGCGCAGGAGGGTCCCCGTTTCGAGGTGATTGTTGTCGATGCCTCGTCCTCAGGCGCGACCCAGGAGATTCTGAGCCAATACCCATCAGTGGTGAATCGTCGGCTGGGCGACGTGCCCCATAGCATGGTTCTCGGCCGCAACGTGGGCCTCTCGCTGGCACAGGGTGAGATTGTCGCTTTCATTGACGATGATTGTTTTGTGCAGGAGGGTTGGCTGCGCGAATTGGCCGGCGCCTTCGTACGTCCTGAAGTAGCAGCTGCTGGCGGCAGGGTCATTCAGCATCCCTGGAAGGCTGTCCAACACGGTCCTCCCGTTGCAGAGCTAGATCTCACCCATGACAGGATCTGGGCTGAATGGGATCGAACCTTGGATACTCCTGTAGATGTTCCTCACCTGCCTGGAGGCAACTGTGCCGTCAGAAGGGATGTCGCACTTGACCTGGGAGGATTTGACACGAATTTCGTTGGGTCGGCAAACCTTGAAGAGACGGATTTCTTTCTGCGGGTTTCGGAAGCGGGCGGACGGATTGTGTTCGTCCCCACTGCGGTGGTTGAACACCGCGCGGCGCCGCGAGTGGACGGCATTTCGAGATCTCAGACGAACTTCGCCTGGAGGTACTCCATCGTGAGAAACCGTTTGTACTTCCTGCGAAAACATAGGGCGAAGGGCTTCAAGATCAGCCTGCGTCGTTACGTTCTCGATGTATTTGTAGTGCCAATTCGAATAATAGGGGAAGCGCTCACGTTTGGTGCGGCCTCACTTGCTGGAATTCTGACCGGGGCTTTGTGCAGGTGTACTGGGAAATCCGCAGGTCTGCACCGCGGACCAGACGAAGAAGTGTGATCGATTTGTGATGGGGTCCATGCTTGACACCAATCTACGAGACAGGGTGGCGGACTTCTACAATTCATATCACCGCCACCGCGTGCGCACCCCAAACCGGTGGATGGAGAGGACGTACTATCCGTTGCTCTGTGGTAGGACCCTGGAAGTTGGCGGCGGTACCCTTCTGGCCAAGAGCTCTCACTATGTTCTATTGGATCTGTCCGCTGAAGCCGTACATCGCGCCGTGCTCCAGGGTGTCCGGTCGGTCCTAGGTGATGGCTGTGACCTTCCCTTTCCTAGCCGCTCTTTTGAGACGGTAGCCTGCTATGATGTGTTGGAACACGTCGTGGAGCCTCACCGCTTCCTCTCAGAGATGTGCAGGGTTGCGAGCCGACGCGTGGTAGTAGCTGGACCCAACTGGGTTGGCCGTGATCCTGGAGGTTTGACCAAGTACCTGCCGGCTCGGGTGTGGAGTCTGCTGGTGTCTGGAGGACGGGTTGAGGCTCTCGAGGATCCTCACCTGGCGTTCGACGACGAGTGGTCACCGGACAGTGATGCACTGAGCGCTGTCAACGCCGGCTGGGTCGCAGGGCGAATTCGCGAGGCCGGCCTGCACATCCGGCATCTGCGCAGCTGGGAATACGGGTATCACCTGCTGAATCGGCTGCCGGGACTGCGTTGCTTGGGCCCGTTCATGTTCGTCGTAGGTGAAAGAGGCTAGCCATGCTCTCCGCTAGGAAACGGGCAAGAACGCTCGGACGAACGCTCCCCATCTGCTTAGTGCTGTTCAGCAAGATGCTGTGGGTGGGCCCGGTGTGTGCCCAGGGACCGTCTGATGTGCGTCTCAGTCAACGGGACCTCGATGGCGATGGTCTCCCTGATCTGACGATCATGAGTACCGCTTTTGCCAGCTCGGCCGATGAGATCCGCGTGTACGACCAGGCGGGCAATATGCAGTGGGGGCAGGATTGGCGTTCAGTGACCGACTTCGAGGACGATTACTGGGTGTTCGACGTAGAAGGTGACGGGTCCGCTCAGCTCGTGATACACTTTGCGCGAACCAGCACCGGTTTAGAAGCGGATCTCTTTGGAGATCAAGGCGGCGATGGCATAGTGTCCCTTGACATCGAGGGCAAACAGGTCCAAATCCGAGAGTCCAACCACCCGGAGGTGCGAGTGAGCGTTGCAGGGAACTGGTTCCTGCCGGACGGACGGCTGAACTGGAATGTGATCCTGCAGACAGATGGATCTTCGGTGGCACACGTACACACATTCCCTCTCTCAGACCCGTGGAAATCCTTCATGTCCCTTGACGGCAGACCTGACGCGGAACTGGAGTTGGGCGACCGCGACCTGGACGGGGTACCAGAGTTCGGCGTGTGGAGGCTACTTGCTGACACTCCGGAGTCGTGGGGTGCTACAAGGACTTTCCTATGGGCCAACAGAGGTGAAAACGTCCCGCTGCCGACAGAAAGCTATTTGTTCTGGCCGTACTTGAGTGTCACCTCTCAAGTGCGCAACTACTTTGACGCCCCACCGAGCATCGTCGTTGACTGGGCTACCGGCCGCATACGGCAGATCTCATTCGCTGGCTATCCAATCGAGGAAGGACTCCACCTCAACACCCCAGAGTACTTTGACCGCGCGGGCGTGAACTATGCTAGCTTTGAGAACGCACAGGCCTACTATGACCTGGCTGACGATCAAGATGGGAATCCCGAGCTCCACATCCGTCACCGCTACTTTGCTGCTCGCGACCCATTCGGATGGGACCTCGACTCGCCAGTGAACGAGATTCGGTGGTCGTGGAATCAAGAGGCGAGCGGAGACTTGGCCTGGGATTACAAGCTTGGGTTGGCTGGTCGTCACGAGATCACTTCGGAAGCCGAAGTGGGAGGGTTTCGTTATCTGACCATTCCCTATCGGGATCTGCCTGATTGGATTGTGTCCCAGTCATGGGACTATGCTACATTCCTGGCTGCGGAAGGTTCCCCCTTTGTGAGCTCCGAAGGGGTCTATGGTTGGGCACCGGTGGAGACCCCCCTGGGCGATGATGTCACCGCCCTCTCCCGCTATCTGGCCGGTGAGGTCGCTGTCGATGTCCGTCAGGCTTTTCAGACCGTGCCCGTTGGCGGGCGTGGGGAGCTTGCCCCCGAGCTGGGCGCACCGCCCTATCTCTATTATTCGCCGATCGATCGACGCCTCCATCTGCTGCGGGCCGAATACGGCCTCTGGCAGATCGACGATAGCCACCAGGTGCATCTCGCTGATGGGGACGGCGATGGTTACCTGGATCAGTGGCAGCACCTGGTCGATGGCCAACTTGAGAGCCAGCTCGGGCACTTGGCCGGCTTTCTACTCTATGCCGGCGAAGGCGAAGTGCGGTTGAAACCGATTGCTGTCGACCCGGCGTCCTTCGAGACGTTGCCGCCCCTCAACCACGAGCAATGGCTTGCCCTGGGCCAGAAGCTCGAGTCCCATGCTCGCGATTTCGCCCCCGGGGATCTCGAGGCGCTGGTCGCCCAGTTTCCAGGGGCAGAGTGGCGCGTGACGGGCGCTCGCCTGCGCCACCTGCGCCCCGAGGGGGAGGGGTTTCGTTTCGTCCTGGAACTGGCCCCCGGGTTTCGGGTGCAGGGCTCGGATGGGCCGGATCTGACCACCCTGTCCCCGGGCAGTTACCTGGTGACTTATACCGGCGCCTTTACGGTTCGCCCGCTGGTGCCGGCCCGTGTCCAGTTGGTGCCTGGCTCCTTTCAGCTCAGTGTGCCCGCCCCGGTAGCCGTTCAGCCGCTCAGGATCGAGGCCATCCTGGAGAACGCCGGCCTCGAGGATCTCCCCAGCCTCTGGGTTCAGGCCTATGCGCAGCAGCCTGGGTCGACCCCTTCGCTGGTGGCTGAGACGGAGGTGGCTCTGCTCGCGGGGCAGCCTGTACCCGTCTCCTTTGTCTGGGCGCCACCGGCTCCCGGCGAGTGGCAGGTCAGCCTGGCCTGGGGCCAGACGCTCTCTGGGAGCAGCGAGGGTGGGTCGCTGACCGCTGGGCAGCCTGCTGCCACCTTGCCCCCTGACGCGGCGCCGCCGTCTTCCCAGGCGACGCTTCAGGTGGACGTCCAATCTCTGCCCCACCTAACTGCCGGCCAGCTCTTGCCGCTTAGTAATGTCGGTCAGGGCCCAGTAATGGCCGCGTTTCTCCTCGCCATCGGGCTGCTGGGCTCCAGTCTGCTGCTGATCTCGATTCGTGCCGCCGGGGGGAAACCGTGATCCGGCCAGCGGATAGTACGTACGTTGCCCGTCCCCAGGCCGCTGCCGACGAACATCATGCCCGGCAGTCCACTGCCGCCCAGCACCTCGCTCTAGTCTGCCTCTACGCGCTGGTCATCGCCGGGTACTTTGTCCTGCGGTATGCTACCCGCTGGACCGAGGGAGACACCACTCTCGTCACCCGGGCCATTGAAAGTGTGCAGAGCCGGGGAACCGTGCTGCCCTATGGCGGGGTGGTCTATCCCCATGGTTTCAGCTACCAGGCCGTCGCCGTGGCCCTGCTCTTTGCCACCGGGCTCTCTGTGGACACTCTGCAGACCGTGGTCTGGCCGCTGCTGGCAACCACCGGCCTGGCCCTGGCCGCCTATGTCTTCTACGCCAGGCTCAGCGGCGACCGCCGCGCGGCCATCCTGGCCGTCCTGTTTCTGCTCCTCCAAGCCGACATGCTTTTTGTCACGCTGCGCGGCTCCCACGAAAAGCTGACCTGGGTGCTCATCGTCATGGCGCTGACGCTCCTGCACCACAGCATCGGGGGCCCGCTGTCCCTGATGGTCATCGACGTCTTCCTCTTCTACCTGGTCATCTTTGCCCTGACCTCGGTCAACGTCTTTTTTGCTTCCACCTTTGTCGCCGCCGTGGTGCTAGGCCTGGTCTTTGGCATGGCCGGTTTCATCCTCTCCCGCCGCCGCTCTTCCCTGGCCGCCGGCAGTCTGCTGCCGTCCGACCTGCGTCGCCTGATCTATGTCAGCCTCTCCTGTGGTATCCTGTTCTTTCTCTTCGTCGTCTACGTTTACCCGCCGGCCCTCCTCTACGTGGTCCAGCTGGGCCAGGTCGGCGATCAGATCGGCGCGGCCATTTTGAGCTTTGACGCTTCGGGCCAGCCCTATGAGTACATCTCTTATGGTTGGATCAGCCGGGGGGCCTACCTGGGGCTGACCCTGTTTACCTGGATGCTCATTGCCCTATCCTTTGCCGAGTGGGTGCGGCAGGGGATCGACATCCTGCGCGGGCGGCAGGCGCTCACCCTGAGCGTCAGCTTCGAGTGGCTGCTGTATGCCGGCTTCGCCCTCCAGGTCGGTCTGTCTATCGCCGTGGACTATGCCGGGGTGCTCTCCCAGAACCTGCAACTGCGCATCTTTCCTGGTTTTGCCATCATGGCCGCTCTGCTGCTGTCTCGGGGTGTCTGGCGCCTGTTTTCCTCCCCCCGGCTCTCGCCGGGGCGCCGGCCCAGGCGCTTGGTCCTGGGGCTGCTGGCGCTGGCCTGTGCCTGGTTTGCCGTCGCCTCTGTCCTCAAAGCCACCAACGAACCGTTGTTGAGCAACAAGTGGATGTTCTATTCCCTGTCGGAAGACGGCGCTATCGGCTGGACCGAGGAGCAGGTTCGCTCGGCCAGCGTATGGAGCGGCGTGGACGAGCGGCTGCGGGAAGTATTCAACCTGCGGCACCGCGCCACTACACAGAGCGAAAACACGTACGCCGCGTTCACTCTGGATATCGAGGATCGTTATGTCCTGCTCTCAGAGCGGGAGCGGCTCCACGGTATGCGGATGGGCGTCGCGTTGCCACTGGTCGACGATTGGCTGCAGGTCTATGACAACGGCGATGCCAGTCTCTACCACCGCCGGCCCCGCACGCCGTACCAAAGGTAGACCTATGCAGGTTGGTATCATCAGCTATGGGCTCGACCGCCCCCTGACAGGTATCGGCCGCTACACGGTGGAGTTGGCCCGCGCCCTGGCGGACCTCGAGAACGGACCCGGCGTCACCTTGCTGGCCGCGGGTGGAGCCGGCCCCCTGGCCAGCCAGAGCGGCCTGCGTTCCGTGCCCCTGCCCGGCTGCCGACTGCTGCCTGGCTTAGTGACGCTTGGTAACGTGATGATCCCACGGTTAGCTCGACGGTACGAGCTAGATCTGGTCCACGATCCCACGGGTGTGAGTCCCTCGCTCTTTGGTGCGAGCGGAGCGCGGACGGTTGTCACTGTCCATGATGTCTTTGCCTGGAGTTGTCCTGGCAGCAGCACGCTGATGGACACGCTGATCCAGCGCTATTGGCTACCACGCAGGTTGCCACGCGTGTATGCCGTGATCACCGATAGCCTGGCCTCGCAGAAGGACCTATCTCGCTACCTGGGCATTTCTGGGCCCATGACCCATGTCATCCCCCACGCTGCCAGTAGCCACTTCCGACCTGCCCCCGTGGCGCAGGTGGCCACTGCTCGTTCACGGTACGGGCTGCCCGAGCACTATATCCTGTACGTCGGATCTCTGGTGAAGAGGAAGAATCTACTTGGACTGCTCCGCTCCTATGCTCGTCTTCGGGCAAGCGAACAGCCGCTCCCACTGGTGGTCGTAGGAGTCGAGCGGACTGACCGAGGTGCGATCGCCAAGACGGTTGCCGAGTTGGACCTCGGCTCTGATCTTGTCTTTGCGGGACACGTAGCCGATGAAGACCTGCCAGCAGTCTACAGTGGCGCCAAGCTTTTTGTCTTCCCGTCTCTGTACGAAGGCTTTGGCCTGCCGCCGCTGGAGGCGATGGCTTGCGGCACGCCCGTCGTCTGCTCCAACGCCGCCTCCCTGCCCGAGGTGGTCGGCGACGCGGCGATCACCGTGGACCCCTACGACGTCCAGGGCCTGGCTGGGGCCATGCACTGCGTGCTGGCCGACGCCGACCTGCAGCACGACCTGCGCCGACGGGGGCTGGAACGGGCAGCGGCGTTCACCTGGGAGCGCACGGCGCGAGAGACGGTGCAAGTCTACCGGGAGGTGCTGAAATCGTAGGCCGTAGGGGATGCGCTGCCTTGGGCCTGGTCGGCCTGGGGTTCGTAGTTCTTGCCATCCTGGCGCACAGCCTCTGGCTGCCCCTCGCCGGTCGCTTCCTGGTCGTGGCCGACCCACTCCAACCGGCGGACGCCGTGGTGCCGCTAGGCGGCGGGGGTGTGGGCCGGGTGGCCCAGGCGGCCGCACTCCTTAAGGAGGGCTATGCGACCTGGCTCGTGGCCACCGACGCCGAGATCGACCTGCCCGGCATCCGCGATAGCTACAGCGAACTGGTCAGACGGGAGGCGCAGTGGCAGGGGGTCGCGCCGGAGCGTATCCTGATGGCGCCCGGCGTGGTCGAGACAACGTACGAGGAGGCCCTGGCCGTGCGGGCGCTGGCCCAAGAGCAGGGCTGGACTTCGCTGCTGGTCGTCACCGACCCCTACCACACCCGCCGGGCGTCCCTCACTTTTCGCGACGTCTTTCGCGGGACGGGGGTGGCGGTGGGCGTACGTCCGGTGGAGGACGCCCCGTACGACCCCGAGGCCTGGTGGCGGAGCGTCGACGGCCTGCGGGACACCTGGGCAGAGTACGGCAAGCTTGTCTCATACCTGTTGGGCTACCGCTAAATGGTTGAACGCCCTCTTTCAGCGGCGGCGACCCTGAAGGAGAGATGGTCTGGATGGTGAAGATGGAAGAAGTGAGAAGGTGCACCCGCTGCATTTTGCCCGAGACGTTCCCCGGCATCTCTTTTGGCGAGGACGGCGTTTGCAGCATCTGCGCCACCCACCAGCCGGCACCCGTGCTGGGCGAGGATCGGCTGAAGGAGACCCTTTCGGCTCAAAAGGGCGAGACCTATGATTGCGTCGTGCCTGTCAGCGGCGGCAAGGACAGTACCTATATCCTCTACTATGCGAGCGAGGTCCTGGGTCTGAGGACGGTGGCGGTCAACTACGATTCCGGCTTCCAGTCGCCCCTGGCCGCCGAGAACGCCCGCACTGCGTGTGAGGTGCTCGGCGTCCCCCTCGTGGTGGTAAAGGCCGGCCGCGACACGCAGAAAAGAATGCTGAGGGAAGTTATGTTCATCTCCGAAATGCTGGGCGCGTTTTTTGGCACCTGCATGAACTGTGAGGTGAATATCCGGACGGCGGCCATCAATACCTCCCTAGAGTACAAGGTGCCTTACATCCTATACGGCAGCTCCGAGGTTGAGGACATTGGTGGCCACGGCTTCCTGGGTGCGGGGGCCTTTCTGCGTCGGATCCCTATCCGGAGTCTACCGCGCATTGCGGCCCATGTGGCCCGTTACAGCCTGCTGAGCGTGCGCCAGCGGATCGAGATGGGCGTCCCCCTCAGGCAGCGTTTGTTGCCCTTCGGCAATGTGCCCTTTCCCCGCCGGACACCGCAGGTCGTGTATTTTTTCGAGTACCTGGTCTGGGATTCACTGGACAAGGTCGCCTTCCTCCAGGAGAGGTTGGGCTGGAGGTCGCCGGCCGACCAAGAGCAGCGTTTTGATTGCGCGCTGCACTGCCTGGGCAACTACAAGTGGATCCAGGACAGCGGCATCTCCAACGATGGCTATACCTATTCGACCATGATCCGCGAGGGCCGCATCGGGCGCGAGGACGTGCTTCGCAGAGAGGCCCTCATCTGCGGCAGGTTGCAGGAAGAGTGCGGCCAGGTGCTGCAGGAGGTCGGCCTGGACGACTTTCGGCTGCCCCGTAGCTGACCGGGCTCTCGGGCCTGGTGCGGAGGGCTGAGCCCGCACCGGGCTCCAAGGAGCGGACTGCCGGTGGTTCACCGTCCCACCGAAACTGGGGGTGTGTGGAAGAACGCGATGCTATCGGCCGCTGGACTGGCCCTTCGATACGACCTTCGGTCTACTCAGGGTGCGTCCAGCGACGGCGGAGATGCGGTTTGTCCACTTCCGAAACTGGGGCATTTCCGAAGACGTGGTGGTTGTGGTAAGATAGCCAGCTATGGTTGTAAGGAATGAGTTCGTCGTTTTCGCGCTCCTCGGCCTGCTTCTGCTGGGCCTCATCGCCCTGGGGGTCGAGGGGTTGCCGGCAGCACTGCCGATGCTGCGCCTGTTTCTGGGGCTCTTTTTTGTCCTGTTCGTGCCCGGCTATGCGCTGCAGGTGGCGCTCTTTCCCAGTGGCGGAGCAGGCGCCGAGGCCTCGGCTGGGGGCCTGGACGGCCCTGAGCGCCTGGCCCTGTCGTTCGGGCTGAGCGTCGCGGTGATCCCGCCGCTGGCGCTGATCCTGGACTGGCTGCCGTGGGGCATCCGCCTGTGGCCCATCGTCGTCGGCGAAAGTTTCGTCATCGTTACCTGCTCGGCCGTCGCCCTCTGGCGCCGCCGCCGGCTGCCCCCCTCCGAGCGATTCGTGCTACAGATCGACGTCGACGCCAGGGGATGGTGGACGGCTCAAGATCGCATTAGCCGCGTGCTTTATGGCATCCTTGCCGCCGCCCTGCTCGTCGCCCTTTTCTCCGCCGCGGCCATCGTCCTGCTGCCCAAGCCGGGCGAGCGGTTCACCGAATTCTACGTCCTGGGGCCGGAGGGGCTGGCGGAGAGCTATCCGCGCGAGGCGGCGCCCGGCCAGCCGCTGACGGTCACCGCCGGCATCGCTAACCGGGAGGGGGTGGCCGCCGAGTACCGGATCGAGGTCCGGGCCGGGGAGTTGACGATCGGCCAGGCCGGCCCCCTCCGCCTGGAAGGCGACGAGGTGTGGGAGGGGCCGATCCACTATGCTCTGGCGGAGCCGGGCGACGACCAGGAGGTGCACTTTTTGCTCTTCCGCGACGGCGGGGGGGAGCCCTACCGCAGCCTGCGATTGTGGATCAATATCAAAGGGCTACCGCCCACGCAGGCGCCTTTGCCGGCTACGGCCTCGCCCACAACGGGTCCTTCTCCGACGGCCACGCCGGCAGAGGCCGCCACAGAGACTCCCACCGAGGCGCCAACCGCCACTCCAGCCTCCCTGGTCGTGCACGTCGTGTTGCCCGGCGAGACCCTCTCCTCCATCGCCAGGCAGTACGGCGTAACCTATCGAGCGATTTTGGAGGCCAACGGCATGACTGACCCCAGCCTGCTCAAGGTAGGCCAAGAGCTGATCATCCCCACCCCGGTAGAGGCCGCCACCGAGACTCCCACAGAGGCGCCAACGGTCACTCCAGCCGTCCTGGTCGTCCACGTCGTGTTGCCCGGCGAGACCCTCTCCTCCATCGGCAGGCTGTATGGGGTGACCTATCAAGCGATCATGGAGGCCAACGGCATGACTGACCCCAACCTGCTCGAGGTAGGCCAGGAGCTGATCATCCCCGCACCAGAGTAGTCCTCCGCGCGACGTGGCACCACCCTCCTGTCTCCTGGGGCACCCCTCGCCGCCGCACCCTCGCAAGGAGGGACCACAAGCATCGATCTGTCCAGGGGTTTGATAAACAGTATTGGACCTGGCTGCCCGGCCGCCGACATTCCCTTCGCCGCTGCACCGCCCCTTCGATACGACCTTCGGTCTATCCTTCGACTGTGCTCAGGACGCGGCTCAGGGTGCGTGCAGCGGCGCTTGCCATACGCCATTTTTCCACACCCTCCTGTCCAGGGTGGTTGCTCCGTCGGAGATGCAGTATGATCATACATTGGGAGATTCAACAAAACATGATGTGGGCTGCGGCGAGCTGCCGGGAAAGAAAAAGGGCCGTGCTCTCGCACGACCCTTCTGGAAAGCGAACGATCCTACTAGTGAAGCACCTCAAGAACCCGGACTGCCGCGATCAGTACAAAACCCATCAACAGGGGAACGACGGCCACGTTGAGCGCCTGGCCGAACGCCCTCGGGAGCCGTCTGTCACTGCCGCTGACCACCTCCTTGGCGATCAACATGCCCAGCAGCATCACGATGAGCACCAGGCTCAGCTCAGCGATGACGGCCACCGTGGCGGTGGTTACCGTGGTGACTGTGGTCGTTGTGACAGTAGAGACCAAGTGTCCTCTCCTCCACGCTGCCGGAATAGAATGCTAGTTTAGCCTATACTATACTAGCTTAACCCACAGTATACCACGTTTCCAACGAGTTGTCAAGCACCCGGCACGAGGAATCCGGAATCCTTTTGAACGGTTAACCATGATAGCACAGATGCGGTCGTTTGTCCCACGCCTGGCCGGGCGGGTCGCCCAGGTTGAATTGATCCCGCTGGCATTGGCCGCTCCGTTCCTGCTTTTCCCCAACCGCTGGACGGTGCTGGCCTTTGGGCTGATCGCCCTGACCTGGCTCTGCCGCGTGATCGCCTTCGGCCGGTTCAGCGTCCCTACAGGCATGGAGGCGCCGCTTGCCCTTCTGGTGCTCATGGCGCTGGTTGGCTTCTGGATCTCGGCCGATCCGGCCATGAGCCGGGCCAAGCTGTGGG
>Ga0307378_10002479_pt1 | contig 28229 bp, 37 predicted proteins | sample UN1MG_FD_202238 | JGI IMG/M metagenome (GOLD analysis project Ga0307378, IMG submission 202238) | Soil microbial communities from Risofladan, Vaasa, Finland - UN-1 | ecosystem: Environmental > Terrestrial > Soil > Coastal area > Acid sulfate soil | place: Finland: Risofladan, Vaasa | collected... | reverse complement strand
AGCCGGGCAATAGACGCCGACGAAGTGATCTTCGTGATTGCTCACATTGCCCATGCGCCCATGCGGCTCGACCTTATAGAACCTATAGCGCATCTCAATTGGGCCACTCGGCCTCTCCTCCCTAGCCGAACGCATCACAGTACCCGTTGGCTCTCCGCACTCGGGGCAGGGCGTTCCCCCTACATCTTCCCAAGGGTGTGTCATTGTATCCTCTCCTCTCTATACTGACTGTGCCTCACTCAGTGGTTACGCCAGTCCCTACACCAAACCCTGAATCGGGCGGATCGGTACTCGTTATATTCTTGGCGGTCAGAGCCGCGCACTACCCCGTCTGGACCAACAGCGTAGTAACCATCAAAGTCAGGGCCATCGTGTTGGGGCCACACGGCTAAATGCTCGCCGTTGTCCATTGGGACGAGTTCATGCGCATGTTCACCCGTCCGGTTGTTCCAAGTATGGGCCGTGTATGCACCACCGGAACTTGATTCAATTCTGGCTTGCCTTTGCATGATTCTTCCTCCTCCCTCTATGCGGGCATGATTACCCTTAACTGTCTTGATTATACCACATATTTTCAACCCTGTCAAGTACCAGTTTTGGGGCAAAAAGGAAGCCCCTGATAGGCTCAGGGGCAACCCAGAGACAAGCCCCGAGGGGCTGTCGGCCCGGCCATACTATGTACCGGGGGAGATCATCTACTGACTCCAATGGGCGGGCGAGGATTTGAACCCCACAGGCCGCTCAAGCTGAATGCTTCCGCCACCGCCCACACTTCTATTCTACCCCATCCTCCACCCGTTGTCAAACTACCGGGGGGCAGCTTGCGCCACCCCCCAGTCGAGGAGGAGGAAGGCCCCCCACAATGAGGGGCTTTTATCCGCTGTCGCCAAGCCAACCCTTGCTACCGAATGCCGCGTTGACCACGGGCACCCGGCTACTGAGCTGGTAGAACCCGAGGGCACTGGCTGCTCCAAAGAAGCCCTCGAAGAGCGCGGCCACCGGCTCAGTTCCATAGTAGACCCCGAGCGCCAGTCCCAGGAACAAGCCCAGGACGACCAGGACCCACGGGATGTACTGGCGGTACTGTTCTGGCAGCGGCCCCTTGAGTAGTTGGACCAGTATCTCGAAGACACCGGCCATGAAGATGATGTGCTCACTCTGTACTGCTGGCATATCCTTACCTCCTGTATGCTCTAAAGTAGCTGACGTCTATCACTCACTGTATGAAAGGTCATCAATCACCCCCTCCCTAGTCTGTCATGATGAGATTGTAGTTGACGTTATCTCCTGCGTGTGTGAGGTGGAGCCAGATCGCGCCCTGGGGCGTGGGCCCGCTCTCAGTCCTTTCTACACCGAATCCCCGCGTCCCATCTCCATAGTCGTCCTTGTAGCCGGGGATCCGACCATGTAGTTGCCGGTCCTGATACACCCTGCCCCGCTGGTTGATACGCGCCCTCTGTACCACGAGGATGTACTCTTTGTGGTTATGCCCGTTGATGACTATATGGGCATCTGGCAGATATACAGCCTGCCTCTTGGTCTGAATCACGCCATCTGTCACCGGGGCCGAGCCACCCGAGCCATGATGGAACTTGAGCCTGATCTGTGTTGTCTTTGTCCCGTTGATGGTGAATAGATACCGGACCCAACCGCCATAGCCGCACGGGTGGACCACATGGTCAATTCCCCCATTCTTTAGGCGCTCACCAAGCGCCTTCGCTAGCCTTCCGGTCAAGTCCGTTGACGCATGTTTGAGAACTTTTGTTTCGTGATTCCCCTTGCCCAGCAGAACGCACCTGTTGGCGTAGGGTGCATAGAACTCGCCTGCGTGCCGCACAACAATGTCGTAGTAATCCTCTTCCTTGTCCTCTGCTAGAAGTTCGTCGTAGTTCCGGCGCGGGTCTTTCTTCCCCTGCATGGCATCGAACAGGTCTCCGAAATCGCACCACGAGCCGTCCTTAGCCACCATCTCATCCAGATGCTTCTTCTCTAGCTTGCGGTTACATGCGGGGCTGTCATGGTGAGCGTCCGACCGGAGCAGTACCCAGTGCTCCCAGCCGTGGGCAACATCATCGAACCTGACTGTGACGACGGCGCTGCCTGTTCGCTCGACCTTCATATCCCCTCCTGAATTGTACTTTTCGCCCCTAAACTACAATTCCGACGCTGACAATTGTAGGTAGGTTCACTTGGCAAGATGCTCGATCCCGCACGGAAAGCCCAGCCGCTTTACTCCTGAAAGTAAAGTCGCTGCCCTTTCCTCATCCATCCAGTCACTTACCAGCCTCCAGTCAAAGACTCCTCCGCAAGTCCGGCCTCTCCCCCCGCAGTATCTTCGGCCAGACCGCGCCGGGGCAGGTCGTGTGTCCAGTTTTGCCATTCCAGACCATCGAGTGCGGCATCAGGCCCAGGTGCCTACTGGCTCCCCAACCGCCGCCCATCAACTCCTCGAGCGCGGCGATCAGAAACCGCCCCGATTCCATCTGCTTCTCGTTGGCTTCATCCTCAAACACGATCCCGATGCCAGTGTTGTTGGCACCGTAGGCATGGTGTATGAGGTACTTGATCGCCACCATGAACAGGATGCGGCCCGACTTCTCGATCAGGAAGTGATAGGGGCAGGTGTCGTGGTGAACCTCCTCGCAATCGTTGACGGCCCACTCTACAAGTTCCAAGGCGCCGAAGTAGGCACCGCCCAGATGGTGCACCACGATCATGTCCAGCTTGCCGAACAAAGGCGCACCGGATTCATCAATTCGCCCGGCCATGAATGATTCGAGCGTTACGGCTTTCATGTCCACGCCCGCTACGGATTTGACCTGTTCCCGATAGTCCTTGAACCCATGCGGTGCCTGATTCAACCGCGCTACCAGGATATACTTTTCCGGTGGCGGTTCAGGCGTAGGCGGTTCTGGCTGCGGTTCCGGTGCCACCTCCAGGTACTGGAAGATCACGTTCACCGTACAGTGCACCGTCCCGGGGATCATCCCGATCCCGCTCACCAGGTCGGAGGTTCCAACGACTGCCACCCAGTGGGGACCCGGGGTCTGCGCCGGGTTATAGTACGACTTAAGCCCCATCACGAATCCCACCCGGCCATCATACCCCGTGGGCTGGCTGATCTCCGTCCCCGGCCAACCCCAGCGCACCGCCTGCCCCACCAGGAGCTCCCCGCCCATGCCCTTCACGTGGACGTCGCAGGTGTTGCTCTCGCATCGTTCCCGCAGCTCCACAACCCTGAATCCAGGTCCCTCGCAGAGCTCGACGCTCATCGCGTACTCCTCGAGCAGCTCCGCCGGCTCGATCTCACTTCCATCCTTCAGGTATGCTCTCATCTTCACCTCCGGTTGTGGCTCGGGCCCAGGATCGGGCGGTGCTGGCGGCGGTGCTGGCAGCTCTCCCTTGACGTATCGCTCCACGTAGAAGACCACTGGCCGATGTGAACCTGGGCCAGCATCATCGCTGTGCCTGTGCTCCTGCCACCCCGTCCACCCACCGATCCACAGCGTAATCCCCTTCACCTGCGGGTACTGGTCCAGCAGCCGCAGGTAGGCTACCGTGTCCTCGCCGCGCACGTTGTTCTGCGCGGGGTCAATGGCGTTTCCATTCTCCCCCTGAATCCCGTAGCACCCCTCTACGATGTAGATCGGCTTGCCCGAGAAATACTTCTCATACTCTAGGAATCGCAGCCCATGCGCCGGGTCCTTGTACTGCCCCTGCCTGAAGCCGTAGCAGTGCACGAAGTGCAGGTCCAGCCGGTCCAACGCATCCTGGCACAGCGAGTTCGGACCATAGTAATATCGCCCCTCTGGATCGTTGGGGAATCGCACGTCATGATTGCCTATGGTCAGGTGCGGGCCCCCGATCAGGATCTCGGGCTCTTCATTCTTCGCCACGTCGATGAACGTATTGAGCGCCTTGCCGTACCGCTCGATCTGTTCTGGCTTATCCCCAAAGCCTTCCCCATACGGTTCATTCAATGCCCAGGTAGGCATGTTCACTTCATTGAAAGGTTTATGTGCGATTGACCCCGGAGGCACCCCTAGAGCCATGCACCGCCTGGCCATGATCGTTGACTCTATCGCGTGCAAGCCCCACTTCCCGGGTTTCAATCCCCACTCGGGGTTGAAATACTTCCGCAGGATCAGCAGCGGCCGGCCCGCCAGCTCCCACAGCGAGATCAGCTTTCCGATCTCCCCCTCATCCTCCACGATGTTGTTCATAGCCAGCAGTGCACTCAGCGGAGTCCAGCGCCTGACAATATCCTCGTCTGCCACCGTGATCGGTGAGCAGTTAGATAGATGCAGCCCCGGTCTCACGGTCCCCTCCTACCCAATCAGTATATTGGCGACTATCCCCAGCGCGATCACAACCAGGATGCCCCATAGCAATTTGCGCTGATTCTCGATGCGCTCTGATAGCAGAGTGCTCATGTGGTTGCAGATGTAGGCATAGATGAAGGCCCACCGCGCCAGTTCATCCGTGCCCTTGCCCGCCGCCAGTTCTTCCGCTTGTTCCTTTAGTTCGTCATAGTCCATTGTCACACCTTCCATTCATGCTAGGTTCCTTGGTATCACGCCCCAAAAGTCTAGGTCATTGTTTCGTGCTGCCGCGGCAACTGCATAGCAGCGCACGATAGGCGTCAATACGACTATGGGTACGGAGACCGCCGTTGTGGCTATCTGTGCCCCGTCTAGGAAATAGTCTACCTGCCTGAGACCGCCCGTTATTGGCTTGACATCTAAGACGTGCCAATGTGGGTTCGTGTCTGCCGCCACCCCGCTGTCCACGCTATTGACTACACCCCCACCCGTTCTGGTCTGTAGCAACCAATTGTTCGCTACTGCAGTCGTATTCATACCAGCCAAAATGACATTATTGGACGCAGAATCAATTGCACCGAAGTCCCCGGCTATGCTTGTCGTGTGGCTGATTGAGAACCGACCCATCATCACCCAGCCAAGGTCTGCGTCTAGCGTAGCGAAGCCATCGGCCGCATCGCCTAGCCAAAGATAGTGATAGAATCCCGCGCCCGCCCCAGCCGTTAATCTGTAGACTCCGCCGTGAGCATTGTTCTGTAACGCCCCGCCACTACCCGCGCCATTAGAGACGGCGGTATATTGGTCCTTTAGCACATCGCCAAAGAAGTCGTCCTTCCAACCCCTTAGCGCATCGATCTCGCCCCAGGTGCCGACGCCAGGGATTTGCTTGCTGATGAAGTGGTTCTTGAGTCTATCAACCGCCTGCCTACTAGCTATCTGCTGTCTCATACCGGAATCACCATCCAACAATCAAGGTCCATGTATCGTGCCGCATTGGCCCTCGCCAGGCACCGCACATTCCCCGTCTCGACCACCGTGGGGATCTTGGTAGTCGTGTAGTTTATCAGGGTGCCGTCCATCCAATGCTCTACCCGGCCCGAGGTCGCCCTGAGTCGGTGGGTGTGCCAAGCCGTATCAATGGCTATGCCGCTGTCGGCCCAATTATCCAGGCCACTATTGTTGTCTGTGCGCAGATACCAGTTGGCACCATGACTTGTATCGGCGGTGACGTGGATGCGATTCACCAGGGCATCCGTCACAAACATATCGACCAGAATGCTCGTGGTGTGTGATAGTTTGTAGCGCCCTATCATGCACCAGCCTTCGTCGGCGTCTAGGGTATTGAAATTGTAGGCTGAGTCGCCCAGCATGATGCGGGCGTAGTCGCCTATATTGGCGTCAGTTTGGAGTCTTGCCACGCCGCCATGAGCGTTGTTCTGAAGCAGTACGGAGCTTGCGGCACCGACGGTCCGCAGATCGTATTCATCCCGAAAGGCGTCTCCTAGAAAGTCATCCTTCCAGCCGCGCAGCAAGGCCAGTTCTCCCCAGGCACCGATGCCCGGAAGAAACTTGCTCAGGAAGTGGTTTTGTAGCGTGTCAACCGCCTGTCTGTCTGTGCTTGGTAGGCTCATTGGAAGGTCCTATACCTAGCCAGCATCGCGTCCGCCCGGTTGTCCTCAGTGTCCGGCGTGATCGTCAGTGTGTTGGAATCGTAGCTATATTCGAGCGCCAGGGTGATAAACGTCCTCTTGTTGTCCAGCGTATGCCCCAGCACCGTAGCGTCTGGAATCAGATCGTTGACCGTGAACCGGAACGGGAAGTCCGCGATAGCCCTCCAGAGCGGCCACCTGCCCCCGTATCGGTCGTAGAGCCACGTATTGAGGGTAAAGCTCGCCGACTGTTGCGGGTCTTTGTAGCGGGCCAGCACCAGGTTGTTGTACTGTGCGGCTGCGACGGCGGGTGCCACCCCGAGGTCGAAATCCCACCGTTCCCTCAATCCGTACCTGGCCTGGCTATCGGCGTCGGTTGCTGATGCCGTTGGATTCTGTGTGCCCGCAGCATCCCGGTACATCACCCGCGTATCATTGGCCAGTCCGCGTAGAGACGGCACGAGGTTCAATCCCCCCGGCGCCATGTCCTCGCGCCAGGCTTGGTAAACTTGGGTAATTGAACTATCTGCCTTGAACCAGGGAATCGGGGTCGCTGGGATCGTGCCCGTCATCGGCGCACTCCGCAGCCAGAAATACCATTCTGCATTGCTGGCGTCTGACAGTGCCGCTAAACCCGGAACCAAGTCGCCGGGATAGGCGTTATCGGACGGCTGCCAGGGCCAGTTGTTCGTGCCCGGTTCGTCCATGTTGTCCTGGTTCGTGTTCACGCCAGGGCATTCGTTCGTGAGCATGTGCTTGATCTGCGCCCCGGTCTGGCCCGCCGCAGTCCAGGTAGCCGTGTTGTTGTAGACCTGAGAAAACATATAGGATTGCCAAGGACCAGCAACAGTGACATGGTTGCCGCCCTCAGAGATGCCGGACTCGAATAGAACTCCCTCAGTCACCGGTGGGTTGACCGCGTTGTCGAATAGATAGAACTTGCAGCCGATATGGTCATACGCCCAGCGGTAGGCATCCACATAGTCACCGGCTATGTCAAACTCGATAGACTGGACGCCGCCCGGGATTTCGGCGCGTATGGTGAGGTTGCGGGCAATAGAGGTGATGTCATTCCAGGGTCCTGCCCCAACCTCATAGGCAAAGGGTTTCAGCTTCCAACTCATGCTATATGCCCTCTTGACAAACTGTGAACAGTGCGGTATAATGGTTATGAAGGCAAGATATGAATGTTTGGCTACTCGTCATTATTCTCTCAATGCCTTGGAAATCAGAGTATTGGCCAACGCTCATGCGGACTCCGGTGATATGGTCTAATACCCGTTGTCACCAATCCCGCGCCTGCTACTATGACGGCACAATTTACCTCCAGCCGAAGTGGGACTATGGCTATTTCGATGCTGACCTAAGACATGCGCTCATTCACGAAATGCAACACCATCTCCAATGCTCAGGGCAGATATGGAGAACCGATGGTGGATGGGAGCGATTTGAAGGTCTATTGGTAGAACTCCTAGCTTCGGGTGAGTTATCCGAGGAGCAAGTTGATTATCTGACCACTTTGCTTGGCGACACACAGATACATGAGGTTCATGCGGAACTACCGTGGATATTGGACGGAGAATTGCCGCCTGAGTTCGCAGATTGGTATCCGTGGTTTTACCTAGAGCAAACATCATGGATTACTGCCCCTTAAGAAAACCCCCCTTGGTCGATATTGCAGACTCACATGGAAAGCATCGTCAAGCACCCATACGGGTGATGCACTGACAAGATAGATGTAGTTTTCCACTTTTGGATTAACCAAAGGATACTGCCCCACGGCACCCAGGTTCGCATAATACGTATCCGTTGCCGTGCTATATGCGAACGCTCCCCTGTCACCGTCCATTTTCTTGATGATGAAATCGGCACCGACTGCCATGATGCCTGTCCCGGCTACCAGAATGCCCTCATCGAGCGGCGTCAAGTATGCACCAGCAATGTGCAATTCATCTGTAGGTATCCCATCAGTAGATGCCCATAGTTCAATGCGCCAATTGTTTCCGGTCCCAAAGAGATCGTTGTCATGTGTTCCTATCCGAAACATCCACACTTGCCAGCCGTCATAGAGTGACCAGCTTATGCCTTTGATGTCTATCCCTACGCCTTCCAACAGTCGCCTCCCTTGATGAGAGGTCTCGTCAGTCATGCCTATTTCCATCGTGGCGGTATCCGTGCCACCCGACATTTTGGCGATTACGTAGAGTGCAAACTTTCCATAGTAACTAGTCAGGTCGTCGGTGATGTCCCAATAACACCGGGGCTGCATACTCTGAAACCCCGCAAAACTCACTGTAATTCTGCTTCCCGAAGGGGAGGTTGCGTCCACTATCTTGTCACTGTCCCTGCAGAGGGCGTCAATCAAGCCCGGAGCGCAGGCACCCCCAGCCGCGCCCTCTGCTGTCGTATGTGCGCCACACGGCGTCAAGTGCCAGATGAAGTTATGAGGATCGCTGCGGGTCCGCTTTCCCAACCTCAATCTCGAAGTCTGGTCATCTAGCCTAACCGTGTATTTGACCTCCGCCTCTCTCTCCCCCGGTATCTCAGTCACGCATAGGACGTTAAGGTGATCGGCACCGGCGTCCAGGTGATTGACCAGGTTCCGCCCCGAGATCCAACCGGTCGGCGCATCGCTGCGGGGCTCCAGATAGATCGCATCCCAATATGCCGTGCCAGCCGCTACGCTGTCGGCGGCCAGACAGTACAACTCGATCTGTACGCTAACGCAACCTGCGGGCGTTGTGAATGCGACCCCATCCTTGACCCATGCGCCCGTTGCCCCGTTGAAGGTCAACACGCTGGCGGCAAGCGCCGCGCCGTGGGTAGCGTCGTAGACCTGCGCCGTTAAGACGTCGCAGCCAGCCACCCGGTAGTTCCTGGCCTCGAAGTAGTATTCTGTGCTCGCCACGACCGTCTGTGCATCGCTAATGACCCCCGTGTCGTTCGCATTGTCCACGACGTAGACTTGTTTCAATGATCGCCCCATGACCTCATAGATCGTGGTGTCAATCGTGGAGGTGACGTCACCGCCGTTAACCTCAGTCCACGAGTCGCCCGGTGCAGCGCCCCGCCAGAAGCCGGGGTTGTCGATGTAGTTCTCTAGTGTGCCAGTGTCGTCACCTTCCCAATACGCCTCGCACGTCAGGATCACGGGCAGGGAGTCCAGCTTGTCGGCATCCTCCCGGCCCAGCTCATAAAACTTGTCGGTATCGAGAACGCCTTTCAGCACTAAGAATCGGACGGTATAGGGGGAATCATTCGGAGACAGATTGAGGTATACGGGGTCGCCCCAGCCTTCGGTCTGGTATCGCTTTGCATGGTCTAGGCGCTCTTGGAGCGCATTGATTCTGTCAATCATGTCAACGCCGTCGCTGCCCTCTAAGCTCAGTTCGAGGGGGATGACGCGCTTGCCGTCCTGACTACGCACGAGCTTATCTTCTAGTTGCCCGCCCCAGGTATCATGCTCCTCTGGCCTCCCGATCTTGATGCCCCCGGCCAGCAGGGAGTAGCCGGCGGTGCCCGCTGCGGTGTACATCAGGTTTATGGCGGCTAAACTCCCCTCTGTAAGCTGGCATGTGTACGCCATCTATCTGCTCCTCTGGGTTGTCATGTTGCCCAACTCCGTGGCGAATTCATTGGCCATCTTCTTAGCCAGGAAGGGCGTATAGTTTCCGTGAAGGTGCACCTCACCAATGGTGATGCCCCCGCCCCGCCACTGTTGGGCCTGGTCCGGTGGCAAGATAGCCTCTCCCTGATGCACCATAGCCAGCATGGTTCGTGGGACATAGCCCATCCCGAACTGCGCGCTAGGGGCGAAGGGGTTGACAAACGTGGACGGGTCATAGCCCGTCGCTGGCGAGAACCCATAATCAGACTGGGCATCCCCAAAGCCTTTCAGCCAGGCCAGCCACGAGGTATAGCCGGCGTGTTTGTAGAGGGACGGCAATTGGGAGAGCCGGTATTCTGTGTCGTCCCTCATGGTGTCCAGCTTGTGCGCGTGCTCGGCATTCAGTTCGTCCATAGCACGCTTCTCATTCTCTAGCCGTTGCTGGTTATGGAAGTTCTGCGCCTCTAGTTGGTCCCCTAGTTCGCGGGTGATAAGATTCAGTTGGTACTCTAGTTGCGCCCGCTGCGCCCTATTCTCCTGGTCGAACTGCTCCTGCTGGCGGTCTTGCCCTTGACCAAACTCCCGCTCCTCGATGTCCTTCTCGTGGGCGTACCTCTCTTCGAGTAGGTCTAGCTCCCTGGCATAGACCGGATCAATAGCCCTGATGCGCTCCAACAGCATCCGGTCATACGCAGCCAGGGCTTCCTTGTCACCAGTGGCAGCGATGCGCTCCCTCTCAGCGTACTCATTGCCTAGTGCCTGGCGGATCCACCACGGAGCTTTGTCCAGCAGTTGTCGTTTGTCCTGCTGGTGGTCCCACTCCATATCACTCACGTCGTCGAGATGATCCTGCGTGGCCCAGCGCATCTTCATCTGATGCTGCTGTAGCTTCCGCTCTTCATCGAGCCAGTATTTCGTGAGCTGGTCGTCCCTGCGCTGTCCCGCGTCCCGTTCTATCTCGTAGAGTCCAAAGGCAGCGTCCTCACTAGCCTGGGCCTGTCTAAAGGCTAGTTGCTCTACCCGCTGTGTAAACTGCCACTGCTCGCGTTCAACGCTGGTCAGGTAGTCGTGCCAGATGTCAGTGGCGCTATCGGCGGCCTTGGCAGCCTCTTCCGTGGCCCTGCCAAGGTCCCCCTGGTCATCGGCTAGTTGCATAGTCGCCGCCGACCCCATCCGCATGGCTCGGATGTCCTCTTGGATCCCCTTGTCTATGCCGATTAGGTCTAGCCGATAATCGAGCATGGCGATGTGAGCCAATTGCATGGCTTCCGCCTGGTCGATTCTCCCCCGGCTGTTGGCGATAATCTCTTTGGTAAGCTGGGCCTCCGCTGCAGCGGCGCTCCCAGTTAGTGCGATAAGCTCATTGATGTACTTGAGCTGTGCCGCCTGCGGGTCTTCCATGCCCGTCATCAATTCCGTGATCTTCTCAATGGCTGGAATCAGGTAGGGCAACAGGCGTTCTTTCAGGGTGTCGGAGAGGTTTGCAGCGGCCGCGTCAAACCGCTGGGTAGCCGTGGTCGCATCATCCTCAGCCTGCTCCCAGTCTCGCAAGACCGACCCACTGCTGGCGATCACGGCGACAACGCGGGCTTGAATCTCGTCTTGCTCTGTCAGTTCGTCCACTGTCTTGCCGATAGTGGCGGCATAGCTCTCATAGGCACGTTCGTTGTCGATGACTATGCCCAATTGCTGGAGAGCAATGGGGTAGCCGCTGGCGATAGCTCCCGTGACGCGGTTCCAATACTCCGCCGTGGTCATGCCGAAGTCTTTGCTCTTCTCTTCGGCAATCTTCATCAGGTCAGTGTATTGATCGACGTTCTGGGAGATCCCCAGATACCATGCGGCATTGGCGGCTTTCATGAGGTTGAGGTCTGAGACGGTTCCCTTTGCGGCTTTGTCAAGGGAGTCTAGTAGAAGCTGGGAGTCAACCTGGCCGCTGGCACTCAGGTCGTGATAGGACTGGCGTAGGGCCTGGGATGCGGCGGCTACTCTGGCCAGCTCTAGGGCTTTTTGACCCAGCTTGATACCGGCAAAGCCGACACCCAGGAACACGGCGGCTGCTGCGGCTGATTCCATCGCCGCCGACATGGTGCCGAACCGCTGGGCATCCGCTTCGATCTCTTGCCCTAGTTCCCTGGCTTCATTGCCAAGACCTGCAGCCCGCTCTTGGAGTCGCCGGGCGCGCTCAGACACGTCCTCAAGAGATGGGCCCAGCGCGGACGCCGTGCGCCCAGCTTGCTCATCAAGGCTCTTTAGTTCCTTGATGACTTCCTTGAGCTTGTCTTCGACATCTCTCACCGTCGCCTTGACGGTGATTTGGATTAGTTTTTCAGCCATTCGTTAGCCGCGTCTCTGAGGCGCTTCAAGGCCAGCAAGGTATCGGCGTCTAGCCCATGCCCCTGCCCCGATGTGAGCATGGTCTGTGCCCGCGTGATTGATTGCATCTCTTCCCCTGTAGCCAGCCATTGCCACTCTTTGGCCGTGACCTGCGGAGGAGTCTTGTTGATTGTCTTGGCTAGTCTAGCTAGTTCCCACGCCTCCGGGGGGGATGGCTTCAGCCCCATCAGGTAGGCCATCCCCTCCACCGCTACTTTTTTTGGGCGGTTCGGCCAACTCCGAGAAGGGTGCCAACGACTTCCTCAACACCCACAGAAACAGGTGGAGGTCACTCGCGGCCAGTGCCTCGAATGCCTTGGAGTCTCCCCACGGCTTTGGCAATGGCCCGTCGTCTCCCTCCAGATTCCAGTCGGTATAGATGTGAGAAAGCGGCGCAGACAGATTGGCCAGGGCTCTATCATCACTCAGCCAGCTAGCCGTGGACTTCTCAATCTGACGAATCTTCTTGTAGTCGTCCCGGCTGGTGCGGATAGCACGCTCTACCCACTGGCCCTCGTATATGGTGCCGAACTCCCCCGGCACGTCTATGCGGATGGGCTGCGGTTTTTCCATGTCCCCCTCCTATTCAATTAGTCTATGTTCCGGTTACTGAATGCGTTACCGCGCCGCTGGGCCGCAGAACCACGGTGAGGGCAATAGCTCCTGGCTCCGCCCTGCTGGGCGTGATTCTCCAGTTCTCCAGCTTGACCTCGCACTTGAAGTAGTCTGAGCCGAAATCCTTGTCGGGCAGATAGAATGTGAACGACCTGTCTCCCCTGGTGCCGAAGTACCAAGTCAAGATGAGGTCCTTCATCTCGTCCGCCGTGGTGGTGTAAACCGCAGTCACGGTGAACGTGGCGTCTTGCCCACATTCTAGTCTCCTGGGCCACTTCTCCTGAAAGGTGACGTAGGCGCCCAACTCATTGTCAAAGTTGGCATCTAGGATGCTGGTACTACCCGAGATGTCCTGTAGCGTTCCGTCGTCGTCGTCCAGCCACAGGCTCGCATCACACGCATTTATGGCAGTTGTACTCTGGGCCACTTTGCACCTCCTAGTGCTATTTGTCGCATCAGCCGCGCCTTGGCTCTACGGTGAGCCATCTCCTCACTTCTGCTTGCCACCGAACGATCGTAGCGGGCCGGACCTTCAGCTTGGGCGCGAGTATGTGCGGTTCCTCCTCCAAGAGCTGCACAGCATCTTCTATGCCCAAGACGGTCAGCTTCTTTGCTCTGCCCTGCCAGCCCGGTATCTCAGACAACGGAGGCGGAGCTACTTCGCTCACAGCGCCGACCGCCATTAGCCGGGACACTTGCGCCTCCGTAACCCACTCTAGCTTAGTGAACTCACCGATCTTGATTTCCTTGTCCTCACCCAATGAGAGCCTTTTTAATACCCGGTACAACACTGTCCCTCCTTAGAATACATAGACGGTGATGTAGAACCTGATGCCCGCATAGAGAACCCCGGCGTAGTCAAACGTCACTCTGTCTGCTCGCCAGTCGAGGGCCTTGATGCCATGCAGGTCGAAGTATGCCTTTCTGTTTTGCGTCTCCAGCACATCGACAATGGCATCCGTTGTCTCCAGAACCTTGGCCATGTCCTCACCGATGTTGGACCTCTGGCGGCAGAATACATCAGCGTGGAAAAGGATTACCTTGGTCCTTATGGCCCCCTGAAAGCTCCTGCGCTCCGTCCCCACGTCAGGGTCACAGTCCAGGTTCTCAAAGTAGACCTGTAGGAGCGGCATATCGCCTACCGGGATGCCCTCTGTCAATTCGTTGTAGCTCTGACTGACGGAGATCCCGGTCGCCGTCGCCAGGGTTGTCGTGAGCGCATCGTTAATCTGAACCAGGGTTACGGTCCCATCAGAAGCCATCAGCGCCTCTCCACCATCATGGTCACGGCCCTATCCCACAGGTTTTCAATGAAGCTTTTACTGGCCTCCAGAGCCTTGCCGAACATCCTACGCGGCCTGATGCCGCCCCTCCGTCCAGTTCTCGCCTTGTGTATGGCGAAGCTGCCCCCAAAGGTGGCGTCCGGTTCGGCATAGATGCCCGTCCCGAACTCTCCAAAGGGCACGTAGGTCACATTGCTGCCCACTACACCCATCAGGGTCCGATCTCTCAGTTTGATGTCCGGCGTCACGCTAGACATGCTGCGGCCCGTGTCAAACCAGTCACGCCGCATATTCAGCTTGACAGCCCGCTCCAGCTTGAGCGTGGATTCGCTCATTGTCCGCAGCACTGGAGGTCCCTTCAGATCACCCACAAGCCGCTCCATATATGCCTGGGTTTCCTTCAATCCCTCCAGGCCCATAGTCATTTCGTCCATTAGATCACCGGGTTCATGTACCTTCCATCGAGCAGGATGCCCGCGATGTCGGGATCCAGTTTTTGCACGTACAGCAACGCGCCCAGGTCCGCACTGGCCAGCGTATCGGCCATTCCAGACGCCAGCCGTTTGTACCACCGGGCCGCTTGCATGATCGTCGCCTCTTTGATGTCCGCCGGGACCGTTGTGGCATAGCCCCACTTGGCCGTGACTTGGACCGTGGGCAGGCCCCGCTTGAACTGTGCGTCGGAGCGCCACCCCTTGCTAGACACCCGCTTTCCACTGATGAACTGGCTATAGTCTCCGTTCGGACCGATGATGAGCAGGTCAAACGGGTAGGTGCACACGGAGGGGAGGGTAAAGTCGGGGTTCTCAGCATCGCCTCTGGCAGGGAATACGTCGGCCTCAGTAGTGGTGCCGATAACCCCTACCGTCCAGCTAGTGTAGTCGTCTTCGTCATCCGAGGAGCTGCCCTTGACCGCCACCGCCGTCACCTCGACGAATTCATGGATGCGTTGAACAGGTGTTCCGCTGCCCTTGTAGTACCGGGCAGCAGCGGTTGTGACCGCTACGAACCCATCAGGCCGACGGAGCAGGTTGTTGATCTTGGTCTCCGCAGCGCTGAGGAGTCTCCCCAGCCTCACGTCATCGGCGGTTGTCTGCCCGATCTCCGCCTTTAGTTCCGCTGCCGTTGCGTATGCCATACGCCCTCCACAAACAAAAAAGCCCCACCCCCGTCGCTTGACGGTAGGTGGGGCCTCTCACGCCCTTCTCTTCTATCTAGGGACACACCGCCCCATTAACTGTATTATAACAGAAACCTATACTTTTGTCAACCTCTGAGAATCCAGCCTCCAGAGATTACTCACCCTCTGGACGTGGCGGAAGCAGTATTGTTGGCCGCCCCTGTTCAGCGCGCGGTTCCTCTCCACCAGTGGAGAGGTGCGCCAGAATGTCCGCACGTCCATCGTGCCGTCATCCCCATAGCCATGATTGGGGTGCGCCATAGTGACAACAGGCGTCACGTCCACCACCGGCACCCCCGCGTCACACGCCTTCCAGAGCATCCAATTGTCCCACTCCGGTCTACCGGGGGTGAACGGCAAGACCTCCCATAGAGGCCTGCGGAATAGGAACAGGTCAGAACTGCAATCGCTGTGAAGAACATCAGTCTCCGCAATCCTTTCCCTGACGAGGCTTCTCCAATCGGTCTCGAAATCCAACGTCTCATCCAGGTCGATGTCCCATCGGCGGCATACCATCAGGAAGCTAGGGAGGGCCTCGCTCACGGTCCGTATCGCCCCCCTCAGTCCATCCACAATGACCACATCGGCGTTCATGTACCCCACTATGTCGTGGCTAGAGTGCTGCTGCGCTAGACGGAAGAGGGAGTCTAGCCCCGGTATGCCGGCCTGCGTGTCCACAGTCTCGTGGCAGATCAGCCCCAGGTCGTCCGCGATGCCCCTAGAGTCCTCTCCATAGAGGATGATTTCTGAGCAGAACTGAGTCCAGCTAGTGATGGCGTTGGTCTGGTGAACCTCAGTCTCACCCCTCATGCGTTTCAGTGTGGCAAAGAGGCTAAACACTCGCCTGCCCTCCTCAGCGCCTTCTCATATCGCCAGTAGGCGAAGTCAGTTACAAACGGGTCGATGGGCCACCTTGGGTCTAGTCCCTGATGGAAGTGATACCAGACAAGCGGTTGCTCATCTATGAGCAGGTTCCCGCAGTCTGTCCGGTACTGGTATTGCTCCTGATTCCAGGGGGCTAGGTTGGCGCCCAGATGCTTGATAGAATGAGCGCCCCACTTCTCGGGCCATGCCCCGAGGTACTTCTGGTCGGCGTACTTTCCATCTTCGGCGCGGTAGTAGCACCAGTCGATGCACTGCTGCGCCCACTCCTGAATGCACGGCAAGCCCGCCCGCGCAGCGTAGACCAGTCCCACGTTGTAGAGACCATTGACCTCAAAGTGCTTGGCTCGTGCTGGGAATCTGTGGGGCGTGATGCCCAGAGGCGCATCCCCTATCTCCCTGAACACCTGCTCGGGGGAGGAGAAGAAGTAGCAATCGGCGTCGATGTAGCTCACGGTTTCCGCGCTCCGTAGGACGTAGAGCATCCACGAGCCGGTTAGGGTCCAGACGTACTCTCTCCACGTTCTGCCCTCTCGCGCCTGTTTCAGTTCGTTCGTCTCTACGGCCCTCAGATGCACCGTGGTCACATGGGGCAGGTTCAACCGGGCCAGGGTCAACCAGGTCTCCTCGCAGAGTGCCAGGATCCACAGATGATACGGTTGGCAGTGGGCCTCCATAGACTCATGCAAGGCCAACCCCTGTGGCAGATATGCCCGGTCGAAATAGGTACAGTAGTTCACAAGATATACTTCTCCTTGCACCACGGATGCGCTATCTTGCGCCGATCTCCTGCCCCCTCAGTGAACGCCCTCAGCATCTTCCAGTTGTTTTGCACATCGTCAGCACAGATGATGCCCGCATGATAGCCCGCCCTGATGTCCGAGAGACACGCTTCGTAGGTGTGGAGCCCATCGACGAAGGCGAAACACAATAGCTGCTTCAGGCGGGCTCTGACCCACCGGCTCCGTGAGTCCATCCGTACTACGTCCACGATGTCCTCATAGGGCTTCATTCTCTCCATGAACTCCTCATAGTACCCCTCATAGCACATCGGCTTAGTCACGTCCCAGGGGTCTACCGCAATCACTCTCCGGTCATGCCGCCGAGCTACCTCTGCCAGTTCGATTGTAGTCAAGCCCCGCTCACAACCTATCTCAGCGATGTCACCGGTGAAGTTCTGACAAGCCAGGTCTGCGATAGCGGCTATACGCTTGGACCTATAGCGGGTTGTTCCCCAGTGCCAATAGTCACTTTCTGGGCTGGTCAAATACCAACTCTCTTCGTCTGCGGTGAAGTCACTGAGAACCCGCACGATGTCCTTTGCGGTTATCATCCGTAGAAGCCCCTCAGCCTATCATCCATCACAATCCCATCAGGAAACCGCGTGGCTGGACCTTCGGCCAGCGGTGCCTTGTCTACACCCTTGCCGCAGTGTGCCCCGGTCCCGTCTAGTCCGATGTTACGGATGTGCGACCTCGTGGGATAGGCGCACAGTCCCCCGTTCAGGTAAGCGGCCAGTTGCCAGCCGGCAGACCAGACGTCCTTGCCCTCTATGGCCTGCCTCATATAGCCAGGAAGGTCGGAGCCTCCTTGCTCCAGATCGACGCCCTTGTCTATTGCCCGGCGGTAGGCATCCGCTACGTCGCGTTCATATAGCGTCCACGCCCTCTTCCATGTGCCCCAACCCCAGGTCTCCATCCTTGGAGAAAAGTAGACGTCTGATTCTGCGGCTGTCGGCGTGTAGCCAGTCACAGCCAGGACTTCCGGCCGATTTGCATACCTCTCTAGGCATTCCTCCATGAAGCCCATGAACCAGGGACCGGGTACACAGTCATCCTCTAGGACGACCACCGACTCATACTGAGCCAGAGTCTTGTCTACCGCACTGATGATGCTCCGGGCAAGTCCGATGTGTTTGTTCCGCATTAGCGTCACGGGCCCGGTCCAGTCTATCCGCCTCGCCTCTGCCCTGGCCGCGTTCACCCGCTGCAAGTCCTCCGCATCCTTCGGCCCATCGCAGAAGATGTAGACCGGCTTCGGCTGCTGCGGGGCCAGGGCCTCCAGCACTTGCCGCAGGTGTTCGGGTCGGTTGTAGACTATCAGGGCTAGGGGGTGATTCATGTATCCTGTTCCTCGCATGACTTGCCGCCCCGTAGCACTTCATCCCATGTGACGCACCGACGCTTCCTGTTGCCTATCGTGATTGACAGTGGGTGCAGCCGTTCCCATAGCCAATCCGCGATTATCGGACCCGCTTGTGGAATCCTGAATGACAGCAAAACTACCCACTGTTTCCATGCGCTCCTGTAGGTTCTCACGTTGATGGTTATGGATTCTGGCGGCATCTTATCTCGACCTCCCACATTGTTTGCATAGGTTCTCTTCCCGGCGCCCCGTGCTCAGTTGGTCATACAACCTCCTCACCTGCGGCGATAGCAATATCTCCCCCAGGGTGCGGTCTCGAAGGTCTCCAAACGTATGCTGTCTCTGCCAGTCATAACAGCACAGCCCCACCTTCCCATCCCTGGTTATCACGACCTGTCTCAGTGGGGCATAGCACGGCTCTAATGGCGGCTCCTGGGGCACATCGTAGACTAGCAGCCTGTCATCCATTGGCGCGCCAGACCAGGTGATCCAGTCCCCAAACGTGCCCTCCAAGAGGGCCATGCGCTTGTGCATCACATCTCCATAGGCAGAGACGACTACCCGCGAGACGTTCAGGTCCCGCAGCTCCAGGCACAAGTCCATAGTCAGGTTGGCCCCGTTGGTCACGATGTATGGTTGAGCTAGTGGGCAAATCAGGCACAGCCTGTCCAGCAGCCAGAACAGGCGGGGATCCTGGAGGGGTTCGTTGTACTGATGGAAGCCGATCTCTCCAGCATAGTCGGCGGTCCCTAGCTCTTCGAGCACGCCCAGGACGATTCCCGAGGGAAGCGTAACGGGTGCCCGTATCATGCCCGGTGTTGCTTCCAGGTGCAGGGGGCACTTCTCGTGCAGCCACGCATGACTGCACCAGTTGGACAGTTCAAACGCTACTGATTCGGTGTGCTCAAAGGGGTTCATTCTCTGTCCGTTCCTTAGCCTCGAGGGCCGCTAGGCAAATAGCATGTGCTAGGCTGTCTGTAGAAGCGGCTTCATATGCCCAGGTGTGATCTTGGTGCAACCCGAACCGCGCAGACCAGAGCGGCGTATATCTCCTAGCGCTATCATCCCAGCTCTCAGGATCATACTCCCCTGAAAACCTCGCCTTAAGTCCATAGCTTTCGAAGCGGTCTTTATGGTCACGAAGGACCGCTCGAACGATGACCCTTATGGCAACTTTCTCGTCGGATGAATACGAGCGCACCTCACGCCCTTTCGGCCCCAGATAATTAGTCAGATAGAGTTGCTTGCCCAGGGCATCGGGCTCTGTTACTGTCACGGTACAGCCCATGATCTGTGTTTCGATTGCCGCGTCTAGTTTTCTCCCCGCTTCCATCATCTTCTTTCCCTCCACGCCAGTATGTGGCAGGTCTCCGTGCCCGGCTCCCCGCCTAATGACTCTGCTTGATAGCCCAATCTCTTGAAATCCCCCGGCACCCACGCCGACAGGTGTTGCTCGTGAGGGTTCCCGTAGGCTGGTCCTAGGTGATAGTGCCCGTCAGGGCAACCGATGACCACCAGATCGGCCAGTTTCTCCAGTTCAGCTAAGGCCCTCAATCCATCCTTCTGCCCCAGGTGCTCCGGTCCGTGCCACCAGAACGCTACATCGAAATGGGGCAGGCCCATCTTGCCCACGTTCCGCACATCGCCGTGAATGACTCGTTCTGCGCGTTCGTCTGCGGCCAGGTGCCAGGCATTAGCAAACCAGATATCCAGCACGGTCATCCTGTGCCCGGCTTCGTGTAGCTCTGTCAGGTAGTCCGCGCGGTACATGCTGGCGCCGACATAGAGCGCCGCGCCGCCCGTCTTGAATAGCCCAGGCAGGCAGCGGTCCAGTTGCTCCCGGCGATGGTCGGGTCTACAAATCGTCCCTGGTTTCCTGGCGGTGATGATGCAATGCCGACAGTTGATGAGAATGTCATCATCCATTATCGTCCGGTGATAGGCCCGCTCTATCACCTCCGAGGCCTCCATGTACGCTGTCCATATCTGGCCCCTAACCTCATCAGGCAGCCCCCCGTTGTCCAGCCAATTAGCCACGCTCAGTTGCTCGATGGTGTAGTAGTCAATGTGAATCTCTCTGAACCCTGCGGCGGCCAACAGATTCGCTATACCATATTCCGTCAGATTCAGCCGCTTTTCTTTGAGGCTAAGTACCCGCTCGTACCACTGGCGCACAAGCGGCCTATCCTTGCGCTCCTCCTCCGGTGGCGGCAACGCCTCCCCCACTACTATCAGCCCCCCAGGCTTGAGCACCCGGTAGCATTCAGACAATGCCTTGTCTATGCCCTCCGTGATGTGGTGCAAGACCATGCGGGCCAAGACCTTATCAAACCGCCCATTCTCAAGCGACATGGCCCTGGCGTCCATATCCTGGTTCAGATTCAATGCCCTCTCGCCGAGCCGTAACTGTGCCGCGTCTAGGAAAGCCGCTACGAATCCGTTGTCGTTCATCCGGCCTTGGCCCCCGAGACGATTACGTAACGACCCAGATTAAGTATGTCCTCGCCGGTATCAATCTGACGGTAGCCCTCCTTGATGAACTCCGGGGCATCTCGCATCATGGCCATTATGCCTTCCTTGGCTTCAGGGCCGAGGCGCTTATCGGCTTCCAGCCAGCGTTTCGTACTCAGCCTCGGGATTTCGCAGGTGCCAACTGTGATTCGCCCGAAACCAGCCTCCGCCATGCTCTCAACGAGATAGTGCTCGTTGAATACCAAGCGCTCGCCTTCCTTGGCCCTGAGCAGTTCGGCATACCAGCCATCCATGATGTGTTGTTTTGTCTGATCCTGAACCAAGGTCGGCACGCCATCGGCTATGATGAATCTACCTAGCGGCTTGAGAACCCGGAAGGCTTCGTTGAATACCCGGGTGGGCTGATCTATGACATGGTGCAACACCATTCTTGCTACCACCCTATCAAATTGATTGTCTGCAAATGCCAATCGTCTCGCGTCCATTGCGATACCGCTGCCCAGAACGTCGGCCTCCAGGTCAATTTCAATGACTTGCGCGACATTCCCGAGAAGTAACCGCTTGACTACCCCAGTGCCACACCCCAAATCCAAGACATGATGGGTACTATTAAACCCACCCCAGCCTACGATCGCTTCGTTGAAAACTTCGCTTGATACATATTGGAGTCCTTCATAACCATCCTTACGAGGTTCCCAGAAACTCATAGCCGAAATCCTCTATGATTTTGCGGTCTAGGTCAGCGATCCAGTCGGCCGTCTCGCTGTCATACCAAGAATGGCATGACGGAGCCCGGAACTGCTCCGTGCCATCTGGTAGGTATGACACCCCCACAATCGTCATGGTAGTCCTTCTCCTGATTTCCTCGCTGGGCAGCAGATCACCTATCAACCTAGATAAAAGGGCAACGACTTCCTCCTCATAGTTCTCATACCGGAGCACCCATTCGCACATATCCGCCCCCAGGTCATCCCACTTCTGAGTCAGGGAGTAGAAGTAACCTGCTACCGTTGGCTGCTCTCTGGTCTTCTGTAGGAACTCCTTGAATGTGCCCTTGAAGCAGGGCCCGACGTTGCGCTCCCATAGGTACTTATCCACGTAGTAGTCCCACGGGTTGCGAATGACGGTCCAGGCCGGGGGCACGGATAGGCCGGCAGCGATGCACTTGGCGGCCATGCCATCATGGCGCTCATGCGGTAGGTTGCTGATGATCTGTAGACCGGGAACCTCTTGGAGCCATTTATGGAGCCCGCCCGTCCCGGTGCGGCCAACGGAGATGAGTAGGAACCTGTCAGTCGCTAGCATAGTCCCAACCTCTCCTTGACCGTGTGGCTAATCATCTTGCCGTACTGGCGGCGGTCTAGGAAGTCCAGCCATACATCGCGCGCATAGTCGCCTGCCGTAAGCTCATCCCAATGCCAGGGCGGTTGCCCTTCCAACCAGGCGCGTGTTCTGTCTCCGCATTCCTCCACTGCTGCTTCTGGGATTCGCAGAACGATGAAGTCCCAATTGATTTGCTCAGGAAACGGCAACAGGCAGTCATCGCCTATCAGCACAGAGCACCGGTGCATGGTCATAGCCTCATAGAGCCTGTACCGCACCACGCCCCGGTCTAGTGTCCTGGGGCAGAGGGAGATGCGGGCGGACCTGATGTTCTCCCTGAATGAGTCCCATAGGTCTTGACCTCGTTGGGGATCTTCGTTTCTGATGTGTGGCCAGAACTTCTCCGTGAGGTTGAAGTTGCACTTTAGCCCCGCCTTGATGCACGACTCCATAGCCCGGTCCGCCAGCTTGTTGTGCTGTCCCTGGAAACAGACGTCGTATTCCCAATTCCAGTCTGTCAGGTGCCCAAAGTCCTCCACGGGCCACGCGATCGGGACGATGCCCGGCTGCGCCTCGACCATCTCCCTGTCTGCGCACCCCCGGAACTGCATGGCCTCACCGACCGGGTAGAGGTAGAAGTTGTCGGCCAGGTCAAAGAAGACGTGCCTCTTTTCATTGCCCTTGAGGTAGGGCAGGCCTGCCACCTGTTCATCGGTGAGCCAGGAGAGCCGTTGGCGGACCACAAACACGTCGGCCTCCGTTGGATTTTCCGTCGGTTGGAAGCCCGGCATTTCCTCCCAGTTGAACCGGGGTTCAGGGAAGCCGTGGGCCTTGTGGTCTGAGTCAGGGCCGGGCCAGGGTATGCCAACCTCTGAGTCGGTGTAGAAGTAGACTCTTGGCAGATAGGCGATGTTTGTGCCCAGGACCTTGTAGGGACTGCACTCCGATGCCTCTAGCAGTTCACTCATTCTCTTCCTCCTTAAACCATCCCCTCTTCGTGCCAATCAGGACCATAGCGGTCCACCCGAAGACGGCGGCGACCATCACCAGCGTACACAGGGCGCAAGCCGGGTCAATTGCGTCTAGCCACATATATGGTCTCCCCCCCTGCCGACACTCTGCGCACGTCAAACCCCACCATGTCGTACAGGGCCTCTATCTGTGCCCTCTCATAGCGGTTGGTCCATACGTCCCGTTCCCCCTCCTGGTGGCGCTTGTAATACTGAGAGCCGTACTGCGGCGGGTAGTGCCAGGTGATGATACTGAGTACCCTGGTCCTACTCAGCAAGGCCAGCAGTTGGGACTCCACCAGCTCGGGTTCCATCGTCATAAAGACATGCCGGGCGTAGCTGATATCGCAGTGCCCCATATCCTGCGCGGACCCGTGGCAGAAGAGGTAGCCGGGCCACTCCGCGCGAGCGTACTTGACGAACTGGCCGCAGGTGTCATACCCGGTATAGGCAATCAGCCCCACGTCATGCCATGCCCTGAACTGACACTGGAAGTCCCAGGCGGAGCAGAAGCCCAGTTCTGTCAACTCCAGCGTCTTGTCCCTGTCCAAGAGCCGCCACATCTCACGGAAGGCCAGGGCTCGGCTGGGGTTGGCGTGGTCATGGGCGATCGTCCTGAGCCACTTCTCACGGGTCATCGTCTCATAGGTTGGGTAGGTCATCTGCTAGCATCCTCTCCGTGATGTGATACTTGATACGGTCATCCTCGGGTGGCCGCTTACAGGCGTACAGTTCTCGAAGGTCTACCTCCCGGTACAGAACCGGCCACCTGCGCTTTGCCCACTCCGGAAACCAGCGCTCTTTGAAAGCATCGCGCCAAGTAGCGGGCCATTTGTACTGCGCCAACTTTCTCTGAGCAACAGGCCAGCTCAGCCGAACCGCGACATCTTCGTTCAGCCACGATTGAAACATATTGGCAACGATCTTCGGTGCCTCTGCCTCCCGCCAAAACGGGTCACTGACGATCTGGTATCCCACGAGCTTGTCCCACTCATACCCCAACGCGATAGAAAACTCCTCCGCCGTGGGGTGCTTGCCCGCTGTCTCGGTCATCCTCTATACTCCTCCATTAGTCTCTTGGCCTGGCCCTGGAAGTGGAGGGCGTTGGCCCTGATGTATTCGGGCGGAAAGCCCCGCTCCAAATAGAACGGCGCAGTCCTGCCCTTGAGTTCGCTTCCCCTCCAGATGACCTTGCCGCCGCCAAGGGCCGTCCACTCCCAGTATTCGCCCTCGGTGTAGTTCTCTGCCTGATTGATATTGTCATCCCACACCGAGGGGTTGATATAGCCATCCGTTGCTCTGACCCTAGACAGGTTGACGGCATTCATCTCTTGCCTAAAGAAGTGCAGTAGAGTCATGTCGCAGACGCCGCCGGGTACGTTATTCTCCTCATGCCATGCCCACTTCTGCTCCAGCTTGTTCATCAATGGTTCGCTCTGATATGTGCCCGTGATAAGGTCGCACATGACCGCTAGTGCCCAATACTTCCAGAATGAGTTGTGCAAGCACGCAGACCACCGATAGGGCTCTTGTCTCTCACACCAGTTGATAGCTAGGTCATAGTCGCCCAGGGTCTTCTCGTACTCCGTCACGTCGCAGTAGAGCATGACATCTGAGTCCATCGTGAACAGCCGTTCAATGTGGTTTCTGCGACAGAAATCACGTAGGACGAAGTATATCTGGAAGCAGTACAGCTCCTGCGGCTCGGGGTTGTGGCTCATGTGCTTGTAGACCTTGGCAAACTCCGCCGCCCCCTCCCAGTAGTCGGCGTTCAGGTAGTGCTCCGCCGCCATGTTGCCCTCATCCCCAATCAAGATGACCCGCTGGTTCCGCAACTGAGCCTGCTCTATGGCCGTGCGCACGTAGTCCTGGTTGCCCCTGTGGGTGAGAATGACTGGAATCACTTGACATACCCCCTCATAAACGCCCACGCTATAGCCTGCAACGGCCACGCCCTCCTGATAGCCCACATATCCCTGTCCAGTGCCCGCTCTACTAGCGCGTCTATGTACGCTTGGTTGAATAGCTCATTGAACTGCGTACCCATCAGCGGCCACGGGTCACAGGCCAGTTCTTCGTCTATGGTGTTCTCAGCCGTGTAGTCATCGTCCTGTAGAGGTGACGGGCGATTGAAGATGTGCGGGTAGGCATGGGTGGCCCACTCTACCTGACTGTTGCGGTCTATCCTCTTCTCTACCCCGAGGTTCAGTGCCCACACGGCATACTCCGTATCTGCGTAGGGGCAGATAGCCCCGCCCCACAGTTCCCCGACGTTCATGCGGCCCGTGGCCAGCGCGGCCGACCGGGTGCGCACTCTGAACAGGTCCGCCTTGGCCGCAAAGTCCGGGCCGGGTGTATCCAAGAAGTGCCGTCCTAACCCCCGGTCCTGCCAGTCGTAGGTGAGCAGGCGGTCCAGTTCGTCGTCCTCCCACCCTGCGCCCCTGTCCCTGATTAGGGCAAGCCCCTGTTGGTCCGCACCATCCATCGGTTCGACTACCTCTAAGGTTCTGCGCACCGGGTTGCCGCTCAGGGAGTCACCGGGCCCGCCATGCACCACCGGGCGCCGCTCCTCCCGGTTGATTTCACCTATCATGGCGAACCACATAGCCATGATCTGAGAGGTGTTTGCACCCATGTATTCAACTGACTTCTCCAGCCAGGCCGGGAAGTCTTGGATGATAACCGCCCGATGCTCCATGCCTAAAATCTCACAGGTTCTCTTGGCCCAGACATACTCTCCATCTCTCATCGAGGGACTAAGGGGCAGCGTCCAGCCGATGGTGTCCTGGGGATCCATGTAGAGCGCCAGGAGCCGGGAGTCATAGCCGCTGGTCACAGCCAGGTGTGTCTTGCCCTGAACGGAACGGTTCACCGCCCCCCGTATCGCTTCTTCCCACTCTGCTTCTTCGGGCTGCGGCGGGTCCATCCATCGGGAGACTACCCCCGGCACTGGCTCGCAGTTGCCGAAGAGCTGGCCCACTTCATTCCAGAGTGTGTGCGGTCCCACGGAGGCCCCTATCTGTAGGAACAGAGGCAGGTAGTCCACATTCAAGGTTCCCTGCCCGATGTCCAGTAGTACGCACTCCTCACAGGTGGAGACGGTATCGCCGCCATAGTACACCGGGAGCTGGCCCAGGTAGTCACGGCTCACGGTCAATCGCTCATCCACCGTGACCTCTGCGCAACGGTTGCCCCTCTTGCCCGCCACGAAGCCGTTACGGGTCACGGGCAATGTCCCATGCCCCCAGACAAGAGCGGTCCAATCCCCTAACCTGACGCGCTCCCTGTTCAGCCAGGGGTAGTCATCCAGCCAGGGCGGTGTCGCCGGCTCTCCCTTAGAGATGCAGAAGCCTACGATCTCATCCAATGAGATACCCTTCCTTGGCCCAGCGGTTAGTAACCACTTCTCGGTCCAAGTCCCCCGCGCCATGCTCGAAGGCCAGCCGCACGGCGCTATTCCAGAGCACGTCGTCAACGCAGATGATCGGTGCGTGGGAGGTAGCCATTATGTCCCAGAAACAGTCCTCATATTCGTGGGAACCGTCCACGAATGCGAAACATAGCGCCCGCGCCCGAAGATAGTCGCTCGCTTCGTCTAACTGAGAGCGCATTCTGAGCACATTGACTATGCGCTTATAGGGCGCGGTGTTCTCCAGAAAGGTCTCATACTCTGTCCCATCGCAGTTCTGTGTGCCCGGCTCCCACGGGTCTATGGCTATCACCCGCCGCTTGTGGGCCGCTGCGAGTGCTGCCAGGCTCTTCGTAGTCGCTCCGGTCATGCAGCCGATCTCTGCCAAGTCGCCGGGATAGTGTTTGACGGCATACTTCGCCACCTCTAGCACCCGGTCACTGTGCTGAATCGTTCCGTGTGACCAGGGGGCCTCCCAGGTGAACGATTCTGGCTCTTTGTCAACCAGCCCCTTGACGATCTGCTCTATTTCGGCTGCCGCTCCCATACCTGCGTTGTCAGGTCCGCCCATTCTGTCTCCCATATCATGTGAAAGTTCCTCTCCGCCAGCACGAACGCCAGTTCATGCCCGTTGAAGATGATGTCCCACGTCTTCTCTCCGTATGCCTCAGTCATACCCACCTGCGTCTCTTCGTCGTGAACCGGTAGCCTGTGCAGGATGAGCCAATGCCGGCAGATGCCGGTCAGTTCTCGCAGCGCTGAGCGCCAGTCCTTGATGTGGTTGATGGTGGCTGAGGTGAGCACGGCGTCGAATTGCCCCGTGGTAAAGCCAGGGTCGGTGATGTCTCCTCGATACAGGGGCAGGCCGGGATAGAGGTCCCTTGCCATGCTGATAGCTTCGTCGTTGTAGTCTATGCCGCTGTACTCTGCCCAGTGGGGCACATAGGCTTCTATGACCTCGTAGTAGTAGGCCGATGCACAGCCAGCATCCAGCAGGGAGATGGTGGCCAGTTGGCTCCGCTCCTGGAGCCACATCAGGGCCTCGCCTACGATGCGAAACTCCTCAGTTGGTTCCCCTTCATGCAGCGCCTTCAGCTGCTCTTGCACTAAGGGCCGCTGCTGCGCGGCCATGATTGCTGTCTTGTAGCCGTTAGATGGGTCGATCACAGTTCCAAGTCCTCCCTTGGTCCATTGCACGCTGGACACCTTGTCAAGGCAGCCGCCCAGGTATTGCCACACCATGCACATCGCCAATATGGGGCCGCCCGCAATTGGACGAACTCTAGCCTTGCTCCTTTGCCAAGAACCAGCGGCTCGCCGGGCGTATTCAGCCAGTCCCGCCATACTAAACGCAGGCGGGCAATGTCAGCCTCCGATATTGGGCGGTCAATCGTGATAATGCCTCGCGTCAGACTCATATCCCCAACTCCTCCCTCAGTATCAGCCGCAGTTCCCTCGCCCTTGCTTCCCAGGTGTGATACGTCATCACATGCTGGTATCCGTTCTCTGCAAACCGCTCCCACGTCCCCGCAGCCAGCAAGCCCAGGATCGCCGCAGCCAATGTCGCGCGGTCTATGTACGTCGCGTAGTGTACGCCACTGACCAGTTCTACCGGCTCCACCTCCGGTAGTATGCTAGTCAGTACGCAGGTATGACAGGCCAGAGCGTCAAACATCCGGTGCGGCCTGTTGGCCGGAGTCCTGGTCAGGTTGACGGTAACCTTTGAGCGGTTGAACGCCTGGGCGTACCCTTCATCAATCCTGACTCCGCCCGCATACTCCAGTTCATGCTCTGCGCAGAAGGTCTCCAGCCATTGCCCCATCTGCTCGCGTTCCTTGCTGCCACTAGTGCGGCAATGGTATGACACGTCCACGTCGGGGTGAAGCCCGTAGTCCTTGAAGAGCCTGTCGTTGACGCAGTGGGACAACCGGCGCACCGGTGGGCCTCCCTTGAATC
>Ga0307378_10002478_pt1 | contig 28237 bp, 23 predicted proteins | sample UN1MG_FD_202238 | JGI IMG/M metagenome (GOLD analysis project Ga0307378, IMG submission 202238) | Soil microbial communities from Risofladan, Vaasa, Finland - UN-1 | ecosystem: Environmental > Terrestrial > Soil > Coastal area > Acid sulfate soil | place: Finland: Risofladan, Vaasa | collected... | reverse complement strand
ATGCTCAATGGCTTTTCGCCTGGAAGCTGGGCTGATCAGTTTCCCAGTTTAGTCGCTTCCTTAAGGATAACTATGTCCAATGCCTGGTCTGCAATAACACTTCGCAGTCTGGTGTTTACCTTTTGTAATGCCCGGAACTGCTTGATCATATCCGGGCTCATCCCGCCATATTTCTGCCGCCAGCGGTAATAGGTATTTTCGCTTACATCGATCTCTTTACAGACTTCTGGGATTTTTTTCCCCTGGCCAATAAGAATGTCTGCTTGCCTTAACTTTGCCACAATTTGTGGCCCACTAAACTTCTTTTTCATGAGAGAATTCCTTTAAAAGATATACCTCTACTGTCGGTTATCCTCTCATAAAGACTGGACCAGTTTTTGGGGAGCAGACCAATCGCTGCCCATCTCAAACTCTCCCGGTGGAATCCAGACCAGCTTCATGTCAATGGAATTTTCCAATACGGTTCCTTGCTGAGGATTCAAGGATAAAGGATTTTTACATGAACATATAATTACTATCATTACCGCCAGCAATGCCCCAAAGATGATTCGTTTAGTCATCATATTCAATCCTTTCATTAGACTGTCCAGAACCTACTCAGGATACCACCATTGGCCAGCAGGAGCAAGATGTCTATTTTGCTCTGTGGAGTGGAGAAATGAGCAGCCACATCTTTTTTCCGAAGAAAAAAAGATATATGTTCGTGTGCCGAGCATGCTCAGCAACTCGGAGGTGCAAGTCCTCTACACAACCTGATGGAGGTGAAGTGTTAGCGAAACGCAAGAGCGTTGTCGTGAGTTGCCAGCCTTTTTTTGATGTAGGTTACCTATGAAAAGTTCAAAGTCAAACACTAAAATCCTTGCTGCCATGAAAAATTTTCTTTGAAGCATCAACGACGACGGGTCAACTAATGTCACTCACTAATTGACGATGGACATTGAAGACGTTAACGATATGAAAAAATGCGTCTTTGACCTAATTTCTAACATTTTTTAGGACTCGATATGGGAAAAATCGGGGTTTGTAGTGTCATTTTGGTGACACACCATGTCAAGGAAATCTGACGTTTTGTAGGTCAATAAGTTGAGGCCGTTTTATATCAATCTCAGTTAATTAAAGCCGATTGTACATTAATGTTATTCTGCGAAAGCAGGAATCCAAGACCTTTATCCTTTAGATTGGCAATTACAATATCCGTTCTTTCTTACTGAAATCATTATTAGTGGTGACGTGTCACTCTTTTACAGCTTCTGTTTGCGGTAGTTTTACTCGCCACTCGTTAGCTTTTTGCTGGCTTGTTCCAGTATTCATAGAGTTCGATTAATTTGTTAAGTGACTCCTTTGTGTGGGGATGCCGGTCGCATGTGGTGGAGTAGCCCAGGTCATCGGATCGGGCTACGGGGGATCAAGGTCGTACGGGGCGAGGTAATGACCTGGTATGACTCGTTGAGAGATGCCGGGGCCTTGCCAGGAGACAGCAAGGCAGTCACCGCCTATGCCCTCTTTGTGCAGTGCCTTTATATAGTAGGACGTGCCAGCAGTGAGTGTGATTGGATCGGACTGCTGTACGGAGTCCTTCTCCCACCGGAATGGATCTACCCAGCCGGGTACTTCAGCGATCTTTACCTGATTTGCTGGATTAGTGTCGCTGCTGAGCCACAGTTCGCAATTGTCATCTCCTGCGATCCAGAAGGTATAGCTGCCTGTCCTAGGTGGCGTCAGGAAGCCATGTATGAGCGTACCATAGTGGTCCCCCCAGTTGATGGGCCCTTCAAAGCTGGGAATCTCCTCCAGGATATTGGGCCGGCTTGGATACCAGCGGTAGCTCGTCAGATCGACCACAGACGAACCGTCTATTCCTGTCCAGACTGCACGAGTAATCGTCCCTACGCTGCTGCCGGTGGTGAAACTCCATACGTCACCCTTGATCACATCGGGTCCGGAAGTCACTTCGTCGACACGCCAAAAATACTCGGTGTTCATATTCATAAACGGGATATAGGAGGCTTCGCTCTGGGCTCCCATATACTGGGGTGAAGCTGTCGTCGCGCCGGCCACAGCATCATAACTTGTCCCGAAATAAACATCATGATAAACCGCAGCAGATGCCGCTACCCAGTCCAACGTCCAACGCTGAGGCACGTCTCTCTGTCTGTCAAATGGGCGTGGACTCTCCGCCTGCCATCCACCCTCCATAATTGTCAGAATCTCATCTGTCATAAGTGCCCGATCGTAGATGCGAACGTCGCTCAGCCACCCCCGCCACCGCTCGCCTAGGGCATCGCCACCCATATAGAGGGGATTCGCATCGACCGTCTTCCTAATAGTCTTAGTTGCCGACTTAACGCCATTGCGATAGTAGGTCAGAGTTGTTCCATCTTTGACTACAACGTGATGTATCCAATAATCGTCCGGTATGGACTCGGGATAGATGATACTTTCCTCGTAGTTATAGTCATCGTTGAAGAACTCAAACTTTGTCGGTGTGAATTTGATGAACTGAAGTGGCGATGCGGTGCCGCCGTATCTATTACCGAGGATCACCTCGTTCACACCAGTTCCGCCCGCGTCCTGTTTACACCAGAATGCCCACGTGAAGTCGTTTGTCAGCCTCATAGGAGCAATGGTGCCAGCACTGACGTACGCCCCTTTCATGTCGTCTCCACTGAAACTCAGAACTGTGCCCCGCTTAAAGTCGGTGTCCCACACCGCCCCCCCCGGCCCTAGGCCGCCACCTGTATTGTGGATAGTCCCGTCGATGCCCCGGCCAGACGAATCATAGGCAGTATTGCCTTCACCCTCATCAAGTCTCCAATAGCCTGCAAGCTGCTGTGGGTAGACGTCTAAGACAACCCTTCGCTCTATCAATATATTGTTTGTCGAGTCCATGAAGATCACTGTATCCTCATGAGTACCATAGTCTAAATCCACTGTCTTAGCGGTTAATCTCATATTCAATGCTATTGAGCTATGGGCGTCTATGACGCCCCTACCCCTGGGTGAAGAAAGCTCAAACCAGTCAGCTTCGTGCGTGGCAGTCCACCATAAAGGCAAATCCGTGTTATTCGTGAGAGTGTAAGTCCGGCTGTCGTAAGATCCACTTGAATGAGCAAATCTAATGTGAAAGGCAGCCGTAGGCGAAACCGTAAAGGCGGGTAATTCAGGCATAACCACGACCGACGGATCGCCGTAGAGATTGAACGAGTAATAATTCCCCAACCACATGTCCATTTCTTCTTTTGTGTTATACAAAGCCTCGCCACAGGTTTGTCTCTGGACCATTCTTTTGGCGTATTCATAAGCCATCCCCCCCACACTGCCACTAAGATGTCGGTAGTTGCGCTCCGGTATCCAGTAGTTCGCACCGCCGCTCGCACCCACTGTAGTTATACCACCGTTTCTTAAAATGGCATAGGCTAGATTGTCCGAGTCACTCGGGTCGCCGTTACCACAAGAACCTTGCCACGTAGCTGAAGGATAATCATCATTCAGACGGGGCGTATATGAAGTAGCGATGATGCCAGTTGCATAGTCGGACATACCATGAGTTAGCCAAACGACAAGACCGTATGTACCTTGTTTCCACTCTGTTGCCGGGTAACGGTTCCTTCGCAGGTGTTCTGGTGGCGGTACGGTGTCAGCGTAGCATTCGTCATATATCCTGACAGAAGAAATCCCCTCAGGTTCAAGATGATCCTTCTTTATCTGTTCGCCGAGTTCGTACGATAGCACCCCCTCTTCCGGCTCAAATGGGACCATAGGAAGGAAGATGTTGCGCCTCCATTGGACATCGGTAGAGTTTTCATAATTTATAGTCTTCTGCAAAATATGGTCTAAATCATTGATATTGCCGTAGTAGGGAATACGACCGACATAAACTTCAAAGTACTTATCCACCTCGTTTCCGTCACTCGCACTCTCTCCCATTTCACCATACAGACCATCTCTGTCCTTGTCCCAATCCGCTGTAAGCTCCGCAAAGAAGTAGTCCGTGGGGTGATTGTTGGGGGTGTTGGGATTGGAAGTACACTTCTTCATCGGCACGGAAGTGTCTACATCAAAGAATGTGGGATGCGGATTACCGATCAACAACACATATAATATCTCATTTGGCTCATCATAGTTGATTTTCAACCAATGGCGGATATTACCAGCCCGTTCATCACATGTAGAACCACTAAGATAGTGAGTGCTGTCTTCTCGTCTGAAATCTTCAGTCACCACCTGGACTGTAAACCCCAGACTCTCTTTGTGCAAAATGAAGTTGGACAATTGAGTAGAGGCACTTTGTATAGATGAAGTGGTCAAGATGACATACCGATTAGCGGACTGACTCGGCTCTCTAAGCTGGTATTGCGCTGTCTCTTTGGCCTTCTGAATGCTATTTCTATGAGCCACTTTATCAAAAATACCATACTCCTGTGATGCCTCTTGGAAGTTGACAGCCATCTTTTCGACCCGACTCTTTCCCCTCAGACTTATAACACCACCCAGAAATGATATCTCTTCACGTGTATAGGTGACTTCTACATCGGCAGAGATGAGCTTATGCAACTCACCTGTAATAGGATTATAACGCACTAAGGGCAACGCAACCTCGGCCAAGCGCCAATCCCGCAGACGACCGACTGTTAGTATCCTTGCCTGACCCGATGGCCAGAAGGCATCTGTTTCGTAAATGTCCAAATCGTAGCCACCCACGATTCTCTTGCCCGTGGGCCAAACCGTGACCATCTGGGACCGTTTCTCATCCCAAGTTGCTGAAGGAGGTGCGGGCTCTAAGCGCCATTCACCTGCTTGTTGCTCATAGATCACTTCTGCACCACAAGCTACGGTAGACAAGTCTGCATCTGGGGGCAGAAGCACTGTTGCAACCGTCCATGGAATTAGCGGTTCGCCAGCTTGGCTCAGCCAATGTCCTTCGTCGCAAACAAAATCTGTTTTATTATTCCCCCCTCTTTTTATCTCTAATTTGGCTGTTATGTTCGAGTTTCTCGAATCCTCATTAATTCTGATCCTTAGCGATTCGCTCTGAGAAGAAGCTGGAAAAACTGAGGTCAACGCTATCGCCCAAATGTATAACCACTGCGCCTTCATAATCATTAGATGTCATCTTTAATGCACAAACATCAGATAGTGTGCGTTTCTCATATCCGTTAAATGACACTTCCCACTTAAATTGTTTTCGAGACACTCCTGTGCATTTCAAATATCATAATACCAAAATTTCATCTTAATTTCAACAAAATCCCAGCAGGTTCAGTCTGCCATGTTGCAAAAATACACTGAAAACCCAAGTAATTACACTGAAACCAGCCTTCGATGTATTAACCTTTACATGTTCCGGAGAAAGAAAGTTAAAGCCTTACAGGGCTTGTGTTATGATACTCCGAGTTTCCTGCATAAATGCTCAATGGCCATTCGTCCGAAAGCTGGGCTGTTAAGTTTCCCAGTTTCGACGCTTCTTTGAGAATACACAAAAACAGCCACCTATGAAGAGCTCAAAGTCAAATACCATAATTCTTGTTGCTACATTTTTTTGAGGCATCTATGTCACGAGGTTTAACCAACGTCACTCATCAATTGGCGACGTTCATTGAAGACGATGGCGTACTATTTTTCCTACACAAAGTGCCCATTGTAGCGAACAGAGGACATTTTTTCGGACTCGCTTCGGTCAAAATTGATATGCGCGGAGGCATTATGGAGACAGGATGTCACTCGAAGATCGCGGCGGTTATCAGGCCATGAAAGAGGTGGTTTTTCGAAGGAGTCTGGCATCTCATAGCTTGCAGAATAGGGCCCGGCATAAGCGACGCCGATTGAGCTAGGTAATCCTGACTCTCATTTGTTTGATACCGCAAAGGTTTACTTTGACGCAGTAACAAAACCTCCGTTGACCCAGTTTACGACGACTGCTGGGCGCTGCCAGTGTTCTTTTCCATCTGATTCATCAAAATGAGCATATAGACTAATTGTTCTTGCACCAGCGGGAATGGGAATATCAATGTTCCAAGCCGGCTCGTTTTCTCTAAGCCGAGGCGACAGATGCACCTCCTTACCATCTAACAATATGCGGGCAAAAGCAGAGCCAGGCAGAACTTCTGTAATATAAGTATCCTGTCCACCAATCATTTTTCCGCCCGGGATGCCCATACCAACTCGTGCAACAAAACGCTTATACTGCGGTTTGATCTCATAGATGAATTCAGAATGGGTAAGGGCACTTAGGCCTTTTTTGAATTTCCCGCCCCCTAAGGTCAGGGCTTTTCTATCAAAAGATTCGTCAAATCCCACCGGGTTTTCCGCGACGGGCTTGTTGCCCTTTTCAGATTTTCCGCCCACTATGGAAATGGCCTTTATGTCACTTAGATGGATGTTCGGCAGCGGCGGCACCTTGGCGTTCTTTACAAATTCTCTTGCGTCCAGGAAAGTAAGCTTAGTGTCGGAATCAAAAACAGCAGCTTCTATTGTTGCAGTCTGATCGAGAACAAAGGGTTTTTCATAAAGAGTTGATCCAGTTGTCAGTAGAGAGCCATCGGTAGTATAGCGAACTTGATAACCTGCATCGAAAGAGGTTATTGTCACTCTTACGGAATCTTCGAATATCGCACCATCTGGATGAATCGCAGGCGGGCGGACTCCGAACTGACGCAGAGCTATGGATGCTTGGTTCTGGTAGCTGCAGTTGCAGCCGCTGGTGTTGTCCGGCATGAGAACAATACCACCAACGGGCAAGGCCGCTATCCAGCAGCTTGGCCTTAGCCCACCGAAACTTTCCAGCTTGCCCTGATAGTTAGTCAGATCGGCATAAGTGAGCGTCCCCGAGCGGTTTAGAAGCAGTATCTCGGAGCCGGTCATCGGTCCGCAGCCGAAAGTCTTCCCTTTAATGTACCAGTCCTCCTGCTCGCTTGTGATGGGATTGACAATAGCCTCTTTCTTGCCTGTAAACAGATCGTATTTACAGGGGTAGGCGTAGATCTCGGCTCCAACGATAATGGGAGGATTATAATACTCGATCGACTCGTCCCAAAGAAGCTTCCCCGTTGAAGCGTAAAATGCAGCGATACGTCCACCTTCTTCGGAGTTGGTCTTCCACGCATGCTCCAGGTAGCTCATAAGAAGAATACCATGATCAGTGCTCAATGAAAGGAATGTCCCGAACATATCACCTGATTCTTGCCATTTGACTCTCCCTGTTGCAGCATCGAGAGCAACTAAATCTCCAGCGGGATGAGTCGGTAAGCCGGCGGTTTGGCCTCTCCTCTGGAGAGTGCGGACTTTCGATCTTCTCAGTTTATCTATCTCGGCGGGGAGTCGGTCAATGAAATAAACGGTTCCATCTCCTAGGGCAATCGCATTATTGCGAATAGAATGTTTTGGGGTGTAAGTCCATTTAAGGCGGCTGGTTTTTGGATCGATCGCAAACAGCATTAGTGATTCAGAGAATAATTCATCCGTGGGAACTGTGTAGCCTGTATCGCCACCGCCATGGTTGGAGGTAATAACGTGTTTATCGTTTGCGACTCCTCCGAACAGGGTTCCGTTATCACAGGCAATATAAGTCCAGTAGCGCAAGTGGCCATCCGGCAGTAAGGGTGCGGTAATGCGGCCTAATTCTTTGCCGGTGAAGAGATCGATCATGTAGCATATGTTTGTATGCCGAACGTAAACGATATTTTCATCGATGCAGTAGATACCGCCTGTAATAGCCGAGCCTGTACTCGTATTGTGGTTATAATAACGCGTCAGGCCTTTTAGCTTGAACTCCCAGATGGTCCTTGCGTTATAGGCATCGGTGGCTCGAACTTGATCGATGCCTGCTTCGACCAATATTCCGTCGGCAAAGAGCGGGCCGGGCCCTTTGCCGTGACGCTGTGGCACAGAGAGCGTCTGGTCCTTGAACCATAAGATTCCTAATGGACCTTTGGCAATTCTATCGCCGGAATTCAGTGAGTTTGTTCCTGAGGCAAAGGCATAAGTCCACTGTCCCGCTCCATCCAGAGGTTTGCGAACAATCTTTCTTATTTTGCCCGGGGCTCCAAAACATATGGTTCCACCATAAGGTCTCTGCAAGCGTTTTGCCTCAGCTAGGACAGATGGGCTCAAGTCCTTGTTTATCGAGCGGGCTGAGATGATCAGGTTTGCAAAATACTCCGGCAGAAATGTATTGTCAATCTCCGCCTGAATAACTGTCACGCGCGAGCCGTAAAGGCCAGCGGCGTCCAGTTTTTCACGGGCCAGTTCTACCAGTTTTGGGTCACTTTCGACGGCTAGAATTCTAAGATCTGAAATCTTAGCCAGTTCTAAAGACAGTTCACCGTCTCCGCAGCCAAGGTCCAGGCACCAGCCTTCGGTGATGCCGGCGGCTCTGAGGATGCCATGTGCGATAGCAGCGTATTCATTATCTGCACCATAAGGAGATAGATTCTCATTGGATGTTAGAACCTGTGTTGGCCCGATCGAATTACTAAAACAGTAGATCGCACCTGTGCCCGTGCTTGCAAAGAGGGCCCCACCTGCTATAGCAAGCCCATGTGGGATGGCGTCAACGTCAAATATTTGGAGAGTCTTTCTTGTCGACGCATCGAGGACAGCAATTTTGCCACTGAGACCAACTGCAATCTTATTATCCGCGGCAATGACAGAGAATATCTCACTTTCAAGATCGACCTGCCAGTCATTTTCAAGCAGAGGAACTTTGAGGAGTTCAGCCATACTGAATTCTTTTGCTTTGTCTATCTTCCATGAAAGTGAAGCAGAGTAAAGAATCGACCGTGAAGTATGCAGAAAAGAATCCGGCGTGACGCAGAACAATTCCACGGTCGCCCGTATTGCCGGCGATGATGGAGCGTCGGAATCAGATTTGCCCCAGTGTTTCCAAGGCGGCACCGGCGAGTAGCCTTTGCCTGTCTCGGTATCGAATACATAACCAGTATTGAAAAAGACCGAATCGGTAGCGACGATGCCACTATCGCCGAGCTTTTTGGGACCCTTACTGCCGAACCTCTGGAGATGGAAGTATCTAAAGTTTCCGGTATCTCTATCAAAGCACGCAGGCACTGACCTGCCCGTCGAGACAAACAAGGCATTGTTTGTAGCCGCCATGTAACCTTGAGCAGCTACGCCGCCTCTTGCAAAACATATTTGGTGCGGCTGGCCCATTTCAAGGGCGCCTGTCGAATCGTTTGTCCATATCTTCTTGCCGGTATCAGGATCGACGGCTTGAACGTAGACCCCATCGGTAGGCCATATGCCGCAGGCGAAATAAATGATCCCGTCTCTTAAGACGGGTCCTCCTCTTGCCATCCACCTTGATATGATTCGACCATTTCCTATGACACGGCTTTGGCGTCCCGAGCCTGATGCTTTCCATAAAAGCTTGCCGTCTTCGGTTCTCAGGCAGTATAAGTTGCCATCGTCACTTGTAACAAAAAGTCTATTCTTATAGATCACCGGAGCAAAACGGATCGGAGCCTCGGTAAAGAAGCTCCATCGCTGGTGGCCCGTGCCAGCGTCCAGGGCATAAACTTTACAATCGACCGAGGAGCCAAAATATATCGTGCCGTCAGCGATCACGGGCTGATAGCAATAGTCAAATCGCATCCTGCTAAAGTCGCTCGTACTTCTGCCGACCCACGCAGGAGCCGGAGCGAATCGGGCCTGGTATTTCCAGGAAAGAGCAAGATCATCAGGTAACTTCTCAGATGTGTAACCGCTACGTGAAGCATCAGAGCGATACTGAGGCCAATCCGCTTCAGCAGCGAAACTGAAGCTGGCAACTATGAGAAAAGCCAAAACAGCATAATGAGAGTATCTTTGAATATATTGCGAATGCTCCATGTTATACATATGCTCGGCCCTTTATTTAGGCTGGGTTTCTTCAGCTATCCGCGGCCATGAATATCCGGCATTTACTCTTCTGGCATAGTTCGCTTTTGCCAGTTTTGCCATTCGGCTATCATTTCCTTAACCATCTCCGGATATTGATCTGCCAGGGCGTTCAATTCCGTGGCGTCTTCAGCCACGTTGTAAAGCTCCCATGAGTCAACACCGCTCGCTTTTTTAGGAGCAACTAGTTTCCATCTGCCTTTTCCAATAAGAGCTTTGGATTAATAGCGCCAGCAAAGCAACCTGGTCCTTTACAGTTCAAGCATTATAGTGAATACTGCGGAATTTTCATCGTTTCACCATTCTTCATCGAGGACAGGTGCGCATAATAGCCGGGAACTGTCATATTCAGCGCGTCGATGACATCAACCCTCGGTTTGCGACCGCGCAGGATGGCGTCGATGAAGTCGTCGCCGAGGTAGCCATGAGAGCCGCCATGTCCCCCTGGGGAAACGCCCGGCGGCAAAGCGTACTTCTTAGTCTGCAAGCCGCCCTTGATAGCCTCGTGGTAGCGCTTGCTGCCAATCCTGTCGCCGACAAACTTTTTGTTGAATCCGCCATATTCGCCCCTAATGCGTCCCGCTTCGAGGTACTCACCCTGCGAACCGCATATGATCATCCGGGAAAGTCCTCCTTCTGCGGTCCGGAACAGGCCGACCTCTGACCTGAATATGTTCCCGATCGGGTTGGGAATACGCTTATCTTTGTCAAATAGCGGAGTGCCCTGGCAGGAGACGTCAATCAGGGATTTATGCGTAACGCCAACATAGTAAGCCGTCGCGTGGGTCGGATACCACATCGGACATCCCTTCTTTCGCCAGTCCTTGTAAGAGCCCAGCGAAGGTGCACCCAGAGAATGGGGATGACAATATTCCCCCTCGGAATAGACGACATGGCCAAAGACTCCGGCGGCATAAAGCTTCTCCATCGCGAAGAGGTCATCGTGAAAACAAGATGTTTCGAACATTGCATAGACCAGTCCCTGGTTCTTTCTGCAGCATGCGAGGAGCCTTTCGGCGTCACCGATATCTCCACGGAATGCGGGAACCGCAGTAGCAACATGCTTGCCATGCTCCATACAAAGGATAGCGTGCTTGGCGTGAGCTGGAGCGTCCGTAGCACAATAGATGGCCTCAATTGAATCGTCTTTGACCATCTCCTCCAGCGATGGGTATGTCTTTGCACATTCTGCCTTTCGAGCCATATCAGCACAGCGGTCCGGGAACAAATCACTTACCGCAACCAGTTCAACGTTGGGATGATGCTGGAGTCCAAATTGCAGACCGAATTGGCAAACACCATGCCCGACAATTCCGACCCGAACCTTGCGGTTGCTAAAGGGCTTCCAGACCTTTGTTGTGTCGTAGTCGGTTTTTGTCTTGTCAAAACCGGGAATAATCTCGCCAGCCTGAGCGAAACTTAGAATGGAACTTCCGGACGCAGCAGCAGCGGAAACGGTTAAGAACGATCTACGAGAGAGTTTCGACATGGCAGCATACTCCTTATGGTCACAAGAATTTGCTTTCTCTAACAGCTCATAACTCAACATCATATTCTTACCTTGTTAGAGGATTCTCTACCAGGTACTCAGCAGGAGTCAACGATATATTTTTAATTTTTTTCGAACCAGCTTTCTCTTGATCTGCCACCTTTTTGGGCCCAGTGTCTATGCGAGGATTCCACAGTTCTGTACAGCCCTTCGACTTAACGATGCATTATATTATATTGGACATCGTGAATCTACATATGTTATGGTGAATGTCACTCGCTTGTCGACAACGTTCATTGAATACTTTGACGCCCGATAAATTTTTTGGAAATTGTGTCCTTGGCCTAAAAAGTGACCTATATTCGGACTCGATTCGGGCAAAATCGGTATATGTGGAGACATTTTGGCGACACGCTGTCACCGTATAATCGTGACGTTTTTTAGCTTATGAAAAAGTTGACTTTTCGAAGAATTTTGACGTCTTGCAGTTCGTAGGAAAGGTGCCTTTTATGCTACTGATGAGCCGGTGGGGCTATTCCAAACAACACTCAGCATGAGAAAATTTTGCGTAATGTAATTTGAAAAACCACTTCGTTATTTATATAATAGCTTTAGGACTCCCAAGAAATACAAACTTCGTGGACGCATCTGTGGAGAGCAAGTCATACTCTGTGTGTTTTTTATCAGTGGTTTTGTGCCCGCTTTGGAACATAATATAACGTTAACTGCCCGTGTTAACTCTGAGAAAGGAGTTGATTATGTGGGACAAAGAACCTGATATTTTCGAAGCTTTGGAAGAGCATGATTTCGAGTGCGAATCTACTTACGATTTTTTTGACTTCGAGTTCGATTCCGAAACAGTGGTCGAGGGTGTTGAAGAGGATGCATTCGATGAAGATAACGTACAAGTTGAGTACGAAAACTAATTTTTAGAATAATGTGCAGAGCCAACCGGAGCCAGCGTTCTCAATTTATCATTAAGGTTGCTTCCGATGAGCGTTGTATGAACATTCCTTGCATCGTCCCATCAAGCCGTCTTTTTGTGACCTGTCTTTGTAAAACTCACTCTCGTTTTTCCATCTTTTACACTTGCAGCATAACTTCTGCTTGGCCCCATTAACTATCCGATGACGGTCTTCATATCGGAGATTCCTTCTCCCACCCTTCCTCTTTGGCTTGTGAGTCTTTTTGGTGGCTTTGTACGTACATTTCTTGCATCGGGCTGACAGGCTATCTTTGCTTGATCTTTGCGTATAATATTCGTTTTCCTTTTTCCAATTTTTACACTTGGTGCACAACTTCTCTTTGGCCCCATTAACGACCCGGTGACGATCTTCATATCGAAGGTTTTTTCTCACACCTTTTCGCTTGAGTTTGATACGCTTATTCCCACATTCTTTGCACCACAATGATAACCCGTCTTTCGACTGGCGGTATCTGTAGAAATTACTCTGGTACTTCCACTTTTTGCAGCGGCTGCACAGCTTCTCTTTGAAACCTCGAATTACCCGATGACGGTCCTCATAACTCAAATACTCTCTGACGGCCTTCCCGTTTTTCCTGCGATGCCTTAGTGAATGCGCTTTATTGCAGCCTTTGCAGTAAATTTTCAATCCGTCTTTGCGAGCACGGTCTTTGTGAAACTCACTTTCGTCTTTCCATCTCTTGCATTTTGTACAGCGTTTGTGCTTGACACCATTAAAAGTTTGATGCGTTTCTTCACACTTGTAGTATCTTTTTGCCATTCTCTCTCAATTCTTCGCAGCCGACAGTCTTTTCTTAAGCCCCAATTTGACTATTCTCAATCTTGTCGCCTGTACCGTTCTTCCAATCTGGCCGGCTATTTCCTGTGCCGTTCTGCTCGGATATAGTTTCTTCAGCAGATTCAACTCCTTCTTTGACCAAACACGGCGTTTTTCGCTCAGCCCCAATTTGTAAGCTTTTTCCGCTACTGCCGAGACAGTCCGTCCAAGTTCGCTCGCTATATCTCGTGTATTGTTATTTGGGTACAGTTTTTTAAGCAGTGTTAGCTCTTGTTCCGACCAAGGAGGATACCTCTCTTTCTTAAGGCCGATTTTACGTGCCTTGCAACCGACCGCCTCATAAGACCACCCAAGTGTATCGGCTATACTTTGAATATTCTCATCTCGGTAAAGCTTCTTGAGTATTTTGACTTCGTTGGCTGTCCAGCAACGACATCCCTTCGTTTTAATCCCCATACTGTATGCTTTTTGTCTGACCGCTGTCAAAGGCCGTCCAGTCCGCTCAGCTACTTCCCTTGCTCTCCCATGTGGGAAAAGTTTCTTGAGCAGCTTAACCTCATCTTCAGACCATGAAATCCAGGCATTCTTCTTTTTTTTGGCTTTTTGCATGTCTATAATTCTAAGTATTTTGGACCAAAAGGCAAGGGCTGAAGGGCTGGCTGCGTCTTTAACCACCCCGCCCCACGACAGCCGGCAGGCGGTTTGAGTGAGATAGCTGGAGTGCAAGCCTGTAGAGACTCACGGTCGGCTGACTTGCCAACACAGTTGCTTTTGTCGCGCAAATCTGGTAATATAGTGCGAAATACTGTCGGGAACCTGTGGGGCTATGGACAAATATTATATGCCGGATAACAGTTGTGAAGGAAAGGTACTATGAATTGGCTTGAAAAAATTGTGTCTCTGTGGTCGCTGCATTTTCGTACGCTGTCTCGTACCCTGTGGATGACTGCAGCTTGCTTGGTGATCATAATGTCGGTGAGCGCACGTTGCGCCGAGGAGTGGCCCCATTATCTGGGTCCCAATTTCGACCTCAAGTTGGGCGTTGAAGAATTCATCGCCAAATCAGCAACTAAGGTATGGGATACGAAGGTTGCGACAGGCATGTGCTCGGTTACCATTGCCCAAGGCCTGCTTTATACGATGGGCAATGACGGAACCGAAGCAAGCGAAGACAACGCCAAAGACACGGTCTATTGTCTCGATGCGAAGACGGGCGAAGAGAGGTGGACGTTCAACTACTCCTGTACTCTCGATCCGCGTCTCCATCCGGGCGGTCCCAGCTCCACACCGACCATTCACGGCGGAAAGGTCTATACGCTCAGCAAGTTCGGCCACATCTTCTGCCTCGACGCCAAGACGGGAAAGAAGCTCTGGGAGGTCTCAGCGGTGCACTATAAACCGAAGAAACCCTGGTGGGGTTTCGCGGCTTCGCCCACCATCGTCAATAACGTTGTCATTTACAACATAGGTGACAGAGGACTGGCCTTGAATAAGGACACGGGCGAAATCGTCTGGAAGAGCGAGAATAACGTTGTTGGTTATGCGACACCGAAGCCTCTGCCTGCCAGTATGTTGAATCGTCCGGCCGTGGCATTGTTCACAAACGAGGATTTCCTTGTACTCGATCCGGTGAACGGCAAATCGGTGGCAACCTACACGAAGACGTGGCAGGAGCAATCGAATTGCAATGCCATAACTCCTTATATCCACAAGGGCCGCATCTATCTCGTTCACAGCAAGCACGGGATGGCCCGCCTGTCGCTGGATGGCAACAAGTTCACACAGGATTGGCTCTCAGAGGACGGCAAGTACGCAAACGAATGGCAAGCCTTCAACACGCACGTGATCCACAGAGGCAACATCTACTTTCTGACCAAGGGCCGTGGTTCGAGCGGAACCGGATTGAACTGCGTCGATGCCGAGACGGGGCAGCGCAAATTCTTCGATGAGAAATTTGATTTCGGCAATTCCCTTCTGGTTGGTGATACGATGATTATGCTCAGCGAAAAGGGCGAGTTGATCTGGGGCGAACTGGGGGAAGCGGCCTTCAAAGAAACTCACCGGCAGAAGATTCTGGATGGCCTTTGCTGGGCAAAGCCTGTCCTGCTCGGGAATCTACTCTACGCGAGGAATGCAGAGGGGACCGTCGTCTGCTATAAACTGGAGTAGACTTGTTATCTGCCCGCAAGCCACCTCTGAACACCGCTCCGCGACAGCCGGAAGGCGGTTTGTCCAAGAGACCCATAGACGTTGCCTTAACTTAGCGACGGCCGTTCCATATATGGGTCGTGCCAGAGAAGGGTAGTCGCGACTATTTAATGAAGTAGCCAGACACTCGCCATTTGCCGTCCTTGTCCATCATGGGCGTGACCGTCTCGACGGCGGATTTCTTGTTTGCGAAACTCGTGTTGTATTGAATTATAACATATTCGCCATCTGGTGCCCCCGGAGCTGACGTAGTGTAACGTGTCGCTTTGAGTTCTCTGGAAACTAATGCACCCAGAGGCTTCCTGAAGACTTCCGCAGATCTCTGCCAGTTCTCTTGGGACACGGCGTTTCTGAAGAACTCCGCAGTTTCATCCCAGCTCTCGGCGTACTGGCCACTGTCCACAAGGCCCAGCCAAGCATCGGCAGCCTGGAGGGCGGCTTTCTCAGCCTCCGGATGACTTTCGGGTTGCAGTGCCGGCTCAACGACGATCTTCTCGGGTTCTTGACTCTGAGGCTCTTCAACTGATTTCTTTTTCTGGCAACCACTCAATGCTACACCTGAAATGATCAGGATCGAATTGATTAAGAAAACTATGTTCCTCATTGTCCTGCTCCTTCGAGGATTGGAGATAAAGGGATATAATCGTTCGTTCTCACCTGGGCGGGGGGCTTCCCTTGTGTTTCTTAAGAGAGCAACTGACCAAGAGCAGTCGGAGGGAAGTCAAAAAATAGGCCCATGTAGTGATGATATAACGTGGGCATGTCTAATATATCTCTATTCCTCCAAAGGTCAGACCATATCTTTCAGATTCTTAAGCGGCCGAATCTTCACCACATTCCGCGCCGGCTGGGCTTTGAATATGGTCTCTTCACCGGTGAAAGGATTGATACCCTTGCGAGCCTCGGTGGCAGGTTTTCGCTGCACGGTCAACTTCATCAAGCCGGGCACGGCATATGCACCTGGACCGCTTCGGCCGAGACTCTTTTTAATCTGAGAAGCCATTGCGTCAAACACAGAGCTGACATCTTTCTTTGCCAATCCTGTCGCATTGGCGATTCCCGAGACGATCTCACTCTTGGTCATCGGCTTAACAGGTACTTTATTGTTCTCCATAACATGCTCTCCTTACGAAAAAAAGATTAGAAAAAAAGAATCTATGAGGCTACGAATTCCATCAAGCCAAACTTCTTAACAACTCCCAATCAATATACCACAGATTGTGATGTTGTCAAGCATGGCAAGGTTCTTGCTTCCAGACTGGAGATAACGTAGTTGTTAGTAGCGACGTCCGCCACGACCGCCACGGTCAAAACTATCACGTCTGCCTCTGTTGCCACGGTCACCACCGAAACCATCTTGTTTGTCTTTGTCACTGCGATGGTTTATTTCCTGCCTACCCTCTTCAACCTTAATGGCGTTTCCCTTCAAATTTTTGCCATTCAGTTTGCTGATTGCGGTCTGGCCTTCAAACGAAACTGGCATTCCCACAAACCCAAATCCGTTTGATTCGCCCGTAACCCTGTCCTTTAAGATCTTGACGGATATGACCTGGCCAAAAGCTTCAAAAGCCTGACGCAAATCGTCTTCCGTTGTCTCAGTGGACAAATTTCCAACGTAGATACCCATATCAAACGCTTGGCTACGCAAGCAAGCGTTCCAATTCCGCGATAATATCAAAATCTTCCTCGAATTGGAACCAATCGAAATCTCTTTTTACCAATTCAAGAGCAAGAAAGTGTGCAACACGGAAGCACGTTGTAAATAAGGAGACGCAGGACATAGTAAGGCCACAACTGCCATAGAAAAGCGGCCAAATTGACAGCCGTCATGCGTGTACAGCAGGTCCGAGAGAAGGCGGTTATTGCCACATTGATGGCGCTGCCGAGGTTGAGCACGCCGTTCTTGTGGCTGTATTGGCCGGTGAGAATGCTGGCGCGGCTGGGCGAACAGATCGAGTTGTTCACGCACAGGTTATTGAACCGCATGCCCTCGGCGGCCAACCGGTCTATCGCCGGTGTTTTCACATAATTCTTCAGCCATGAGTCATATGCGCCGATGGCCTCCAGAGCGTGATCGTCTGAAAGGATGAAGAGGATGTTCGGCTTCGGCGCCGCGTGCACGGCGGAAAAGAAGCCAGCAAACAGTAAAACAGCAATTAAGGCGTCACGTCCGCCGAAGGGGCGTCTGCTCCGGCTGAATGCCGACCACAAACGCCGTACCACATATAGGATTCTCATAATGTCTCCGTTGTTGTCCGCTCTCAATCAAACGTCAGGTCTGCCGCTAGCGCCATTTCTCGCTCGCGCTCGATCTCCGCCTTCTTGCCCTTGCTCTTGTGCTTCCCCTTACCATTGCCACCAGTGACCGAGAGGTCAAAGTCATTCTTCTGCGCCACCCCGGGCGTGCTGCGGCCGCGGTCAATGTAGCTCTGCATCAGCGCCGTCAGTCTTGCGGCCATATCGGCGTTCGCCGACAAAACGTCCTTCGTTTCACTCATGTCGATTTGCAGGTTGTAGAGTTCGCGTTTGCCGTTCTTGAGAAAGACGAGCTTCCACGAGCCTTGCCGGATTGCGAGGTCACCGCTGGAAGACTGGTGAACGGTCGCCTCGCGCACAGTGGTCTTCGCCGTGCCCAACAACTCAGAGACGAGGCTCAAACTGTCCTCGCCGACGTTGTCGGGAAGCTTCGCGCCGAGGATTTCGGCGGCCGTAGCCATGAGGTCGTTGAGGCAGATGGTGTGATCGTTGACCGAGCCGCGCTTCACCTTGCCGGGCCAGCGTGCGACGAACGGCACGCGGTGTCCGCCTTCGTAGATGCTGCGTTTGGATTCGCGCAGCGGCTCATAGGCGCGGTGCTCGGCGCCGTTGTCGCTGGCGGCGATGACCAGCGTGTTGTCGGAGAGTTTGTTGCGCTCCAACGCTTCGAGAATCTGTCCGAGCATCGCGTCGCCCTGGTAAAGCCAGTCGCCGTATTTCGGATCCTTCCTCACGAGGTCCTTTGCCCCGCTCTTCCCGGCGAACTCTGGCGCGGGCATGATGGGCTTGTGCGGCGGACACATCGGGAAGTAAAGGAAGAACGGCCCTCCGGCCTTCGCGCGTCCATCGATCCACTCGACCGCCTTCTTGATCATCAGGGGCTGGTTTTCCACGGGCTGCACATGGGCGACAACAGTGTCCTGTTCGATGACGGTGCCAATGTTACGAGCATGAGTGAAGCCGTAGAAGTAGTCGAAGCCGAGCGTGTTGGGGCCATCCGTCATCCTTGCCCCGATGGGCACGCTGGATTCGTTGCCCGGTTTGCCGTCCATCCAGTTCAGACCGAGATGCCACTTGCCGATGCAGGCCGTGTGGTAACCATGCTGCTTGAGCAGCGACGCAACGGTCATGCGGTTCGTGGGAATAATCGGCTGCGAAAAAGTGGTGAGCACCCCGAACTGCCCGATACGCGACGGATAGCGCCCCGTGAGTAATCCGTAGCGGGTGGGTGTGCAGACGGCGGCCCCCGAATGCGCGTCGGTGAACCGCATGCCCTGCTGCGCGAGCCGGTCAAGGTTCGGCGTGCGCAGCGCGGACTCCGGACCATAGCTTTGCGGCTGGCCCCAGCCCATGTCGTCGAAGAGGACGAAGACGATGTTCGGCGTGGCCGCGTGCACATTGGCTGCCAAGGCAAGCAGTACTATAAGCATTCGCTTCATATTAGTGATCTCCGTTTACTCATCTGCCGGTTCAGCCTTTTTTTTACCTCTCTTGCCACGTTCAGCCAAAGTTGCCCCCTTCTCGGGTTTGAGCAGCGGCGTCTTCTGACTCCAGATAATGGAGCGATCAAAAAGCGTGGGATATGACTTGTAGCCGTGATCTTGGAACACCTGACGGGTGATGTGGTCGAGATGGGCGTCGTAATATCGACGCATGGTCTCCAGTTGCGGCCCGTACTGGGCCGTGACGAGTTCTAATTCGAACCGGTCCTGGCCGACGTGAAAGAGCTCCTCGATCGGCGTCATATCCTTGCCGCCATAATACCAGTAAATGTATTTCCACTCCGGGGTGACCACAGCCATGGACTGCGCCGACTCGATCCCCCAGAAGTTGAACAGTGGGAGGACCTCGCGCACGTGGCCGCTGGGATTCGTGAGCAACGGCAGCAGGCTCCTACCGTCGAGGTTGTCCGGTGCGGGCACGCCGGCCAGCGCAAGAATGGTCGGTGCCATATCGACATTGCCGGTCACGGCGGCGCTCATCTTTCCCGCATACCCTTTAGGCAGTCGAGGATCGTAAATCAGCAGCGGCGACTTGGATGCCTCTTCGTAGGGCAGCACCTTGTCGCCAAAACCGTGTGCGCCGCAGTTGTAGCCATTGTCCGAGGTGAAGATAATGACGGTTTTGTCGGCGAACCCCTCACGCTCGAGTTCCTCGCGAATCGTGCATAGCGCTGCATCCACGCCGGCGATCAGCGCATAGTAAGCCGCCAGAGTTTTATCGTAATCGGTAATCCAGAAACGGTAGCTGGTGAAAGCGCGGCTGGTCCGGGATTGAGGCGACAGGTAAGCAGCGTTCCCCACGCCATAGTTGGGCGGCTTGGTGAACCTCTTGCCCTCGTACAGGGGCGTATCCAGCGGATCGGGCGTAAACGGCATGTGCGGCGCTTTGAAGCTGATGGACAGGCAAAATGGTTTGCCGCTTTGCTTGGCTGCCTTGAGGAAGTCCACTGCCCAGGCACCGTAAGCCCGCGAACAGTGTGGGTATTGGTCTGCGTATTTCGCAATGCCCGCATTCTTTCTCGTCTCGTAAAAGGTCTGTCCCGGTCCGCCGGCCCACTGGTCGAACAGCGACGCAAACGCTTCGAACTTCTCGTCTTGGATTTGGAAGCCAATCTTGCCGGCAAAACCGGTGAAGTAACCCGCCTTCCGCAACAGCACCGGATACGACTGATCCATGAACCGCCGCTCCAGGTCGCCATGCCCGAAATTGCAGCCGTGCCGATACTCATACAGCCCGGTCATTAGGCAGCATCGGCTGGCCATGCAGATAGAGGTGGTGTTGTAATAATTGGAGAAACGAACACCTTCGCGCGCCAGACGGTCGATATTCGGCGTTTGAATCTCCGTATTGCCATAGCACCCCACGGCCCGCGCCGTCTGGTCGTCGGTCAACAGGAAAATGATGTTCGACTTTTCCGGCGCGACGAGCAGGCTACACGAAAACCAGTACGCCAGGACCGAAGGCACGACGACAAAGGCCAAGTGAACGATGGCACCCTTGGGATGGAACACAGTCTTCATACCTTTTTCGCCCTCTTGCTCCTCCTCACCTTGGGGGCGCTGTCCTGGCCTTGGCCACCGGTGCCGGCCGGATCCATCCGCTTCAGGAGCTTCTCGTCTGGGCCGCCACCGAATTGTTTCCAGTAAAGTTCCTTGAACGGATTCATTTTGGGGCCAATGGCGTCCTCGTTCACAAGGAGCGGTTGTACTTCATCCCACCACTGGTCGTAGGCGGCGCGCAGATTCGCCACCACGGCAGGATGCTCAGCAATGACATTCTTTGTCTCGCCCGGATCTGCCTTGAGGTCGTAAAGTTCCTCGTTGTTGACCAGCGTGAAACGCGAGTTTTGAATCGAGCACTTGGTGTATTTGGATTCTGTCGCTTTCCCTCTCGGCCAACGGCCGACGTGATGCACGAGCATACAGTCGGGCCACTCGGCCTTAGGATTCTTGAGCAACGGTACCAGGCTGCGACCTTCGACCTGTTTTTTCACCTCATCGTTGAGCCTTGCCCCAGTAATCTCGGCGAGCGTCGGGAAAATGTCAATATGGGCGCTCAAACCCTCGCACTGTGCTCCAGCAGGGATGCCACCGGTGGGCCAGCGGAAAAAGGTCATCGTCCGCGTACCCCCTTGATACGGCGTGCCTTTGTTACCATTCATGCCGCAATTGAAGATTCTTGTCCCTGCAGTACCGCCGTTGTCGCCAGCGATGTAAATGACCAGCGTATTGTTTTCGATGCCCCATTCCTTGAGCTTCCTGAGCAGCATACCGAAGTTCGTGTCGATGTTCTCGATCATGCCAAAGAACTTCGCCGTCTCTTCGTTGACGCCGGGCTTGCCGAGATACTGCTGGTAGTATTCCTCCGGAACCACGTGCGGACCGTGCGCGGCGTTGGGCGGTATGTAGGCGAAGAACGGTTTGCCGGCGGTGCGGCAGGCGTCCATCCACTTGATGGCCTGTGCGAAGAACAAGTCGGTGCAATAGCCCATGGTCTTATCAAATTTCCCATTGTGCCATATCGCGGGCTTGATGTTCGTGTTGCCCGGCGCATCACCGCAGGAGCCCGGAAAGGTCTGACCGATGCCACCGCCGCCGTGAATATAGACTTCGTCGAAGCCGCGGCTCTCCGGCCGGTAAGCAGCCTCGTCGCCCAGATGCCACTTGCCGAAAATGCCCGTCGTGTAGCCGACGGACTTGAGCATCTGCGCGAGGGTGTAGGTCTTCAGGCTCATCCGCTCACGTTCGAGAATGGTGTGCGTGACGCCGTTCTTGAACTCGTGCCGCCCGCTCATCAGCGAGGCACGACAGGGCGAGCATGTCGGACTGACGTGGAAATGCGTCAAGAGCAGGCTCTCCTTCTTGAACTCATCTACTGACGGCGTCCGCATGATGGGATTGCCGAGGCAGGCGTAATCGCCGCAGCCGACGTCATCGGGCATAACGAGGATAATGTTCGGCCGCGATGCGCCAATCGATTGCGTTGCGGCAAATGATATGCGCGGTAATATCAGGGCCATACTGCCAATCCCAGCCGCTTTAATGAAATCTCGACGATTCAGCTTGCTCATACGATGCACCTCTTTATAATATGGTTACATATTCATCAACTCATATGATCACGAAATAGACGCTCATACAAATCGGCCTTTGGTTTCATGCCCATCCTTCCGATGCGAGAGCATCGTGAAGTTCGTCCGGGTGATGACGGCACTGGAATTCCAGGCGGCTGGACTCACTGTGCGCCTGGCTGTATAGTGCCCCTTCCGCTATGCGGTTCCGTTCGTGCAACTCATGTAAGAGCACGTATCCTCTCTCTTTCTCTTGAATGGCATCGTCGATCCACACCTGTCCATGAGGCACAAACTCATACACGTGATCGTGCCCCATCACGGTGAAGTCGATGTCAAACACGCTGCGTACCAGCCGCCCGTTCACAATCCACACTTCTCCACCGTTCTCCAACTTTTTACATCGTCTACCGTTCGACAATCCTAAGTTTATCCTTCCAAAAATCTGTTGTCAACTAAAAACATGTCCATTTTTGAAATGGCTGTCAAACGCAGGCAGCTTGAGGAGAATCCACTCAGGTATATCAAAATGCCTAAGTGTCCCGAGAACGAGATCCATATTTATAGCGACGCTGAATGCCAACGCATCGTGAAAGCAGCTCTGGAGCTTACCGAGAAATCTAATGAGCAAAAAAAGCCGAAGTTGAACTTAATGATTATTGTGGCACTATCGACGGCTCTACGCCGAGGGGAGATCCTGAACTGTACTTGGAGAAGTATTACACCTTGACAGAACGCATGGTAATGAAGTGGCTTAACCGACGTAGACAGCGTAAATCGTTCAACTGGAAGAGATTTCGTGAATATCGCGAGTACTACCCCTTGCCGAAGCCGAGAATAGTGCACAACCTTTATACATTGTCGCCTGTTGAGTGAATTTTACTGAAGAGCCGGATGCTTTATGTGGCGCCGACAGTTATGTGGCGCCCATGCGAACAAACGTAGCTGAAGCACATTTTGGAGTTGTTGAGCGCCACATAACTAAACGGCTACAGGGAACGCAAGAACGACATCAGACTACTATCTTCACGCCACTGTTTGCTCGCTTGTGTTTTCTCACCTACGTCGCAAGTGGCAAGCGCTTTGGCCTTCATCGCCAAGTCTATTTCAGCGTAGATATTGGTTGTATTGAGTGAGACATGCCCCAGCCAGGCTCGAATCGTGTTTATGTCTACGCCAGCCCGCAACAAATGAACGGCAGTGGTATGTCGATTATCCGGCAAACGGGATAAACGCCATTATCCCGCCAGCCGGATTATCCCGCCACATATGGTCCTAACCCAATTTTTGACCTGATTTTCGCAGCCATTGCTGAAATCAGTGTTTGAGTTCGCGGCATAATCCTGTCATATTTTCATCCTAAAACAACATACAGAAAGGAGAAAATATGACTGATCAGTTTTTCACTAATCCAGGAGTATTGCACCGTTTGCATGCAGGTCCATTGGGTTCATACGTCGATTCTTTTGCCGCTCGACTTTCCGAGCAGGGTTACGCAAAGTTCACCATTAAATATCGAATTCGACTCATAGCAGTCCTGAGTCGCTGGATGCATCGACAAAGGATCGGTATTAGGGATCTTGATGAACAGACTACCGTCAAGTTTTTAAAGTATATAGGGAGAAAACGCCGTATTCAACGTGGTGACATGCCAACGCTGCGAATGTTACTTGAATATTTGCGACAGTTAGATGTTATTCCAACTCCTGTTCCGGAAGTCGATGATAGCAAAATAGGCTGCATTGTGTGTGATTATGCGAAATATCTTTTGCAAGAACGTGGACTTTCACAGGCATGTTTGAATAACTATCTTCCAGTAGTTCGGCGATTTCTGGAAAAACGCTTTGGCACTCAACCTGTCTTGCTGAAAGAGATCGATCAAACAGATATTTCGCACTTTGTGCTTCGACACGTTCATAACCTCAGCCGTGGTCGTGCAAAACTTATGGTAACCGCACTCCGGTCATTTTTCCGGTTTCTTCAACTGCAAGGGGATATTAACACAAACCTCGCTGCTGTCGTACCCACGGTGGCAAACTGGCGGTTTACGACGCTACCAAAATGGATCCCACCAGAGCAAGTCGAGCACCTCTTGAAGAGTTGTGATCAAAGTACAATCGCCGGGCAGCGTAACTACACGATCTTGCTTTTGTTAGCTCGACTCGGTCTACGTTCGGGGGAAATAGTCACCATGACCTTGGATGATATCGATTGGGAAGCTGGCGAAATCATAGTAGGCGGGAAAAGTCGTCGGCAGGACCGATTACCACTACCTAAGGATGTAGGCGAGGCATTAGCCAAGTATCTTCGTTATGGGCGGCCTCGCTGCTCTACACGACAAATCTTTGTCCGCATGAGAGCACCCCTTCATGGATTTATGAATTCTAGTGCCATTTATTCGATGGTTCGTCGGTCTTTCGATCGTGCTGGAATCCATCCAGCGCAGAAGGGCCCGCACATTTTGCGTCATTCATTAGCAACCAATATGCTTCGCAGAGGAGCGTCTCTTGGTGAAATCAGTGAAATACTACGTCATCAAAGCATTTGCACTACACAAATTTACGCCAAGGTTGATCTGGAGGCTTTACGCAAAATAGCCCAGTCTTGGCCGGGAGGTGAAAAATGAAATCTCTTTCGAAAGACTTGGAAGAATACTTAAGCATACGCCGAGGTCTTGGATTCAAGTTGGAGGAAGACGGTAGAGCCCTATCGAAATTCGTTTCTTTCCTTGATGAACAAAACGCTTCTCACATAACAACCGAGCTTGCTGTTCGTTGGGCGGTGAAGCCGAATAACGCTCAACAGGCACACTGGGCTCGCCGTCTTAGGATGGTGAGATTCTTCGCCGAATATCGGAGAGCCACAGATCCACGAACAGAGGTTCCACCACAAAAATTGCTTCCTGATCTATACCACCGCAAGCCGCCATACATCTATACCGACAAGCAAATCAAGCGTTTGATGGAGGCTGCCATCCAGCTTCCGTCAACAGTCCCGTCTACAGCGGGGCTTCGAGCCCAGACCTATTATACTCTCTTCGGATTGCTTTCAGTAACAGGTATGCGGATCAGCGAAGCCCTCACAATCAACCAAGAGGATCTCGATATAAAACAGGCTGTGCTTACCATTCTTGGAACAAAATTTGGCAAATCCCGATTCGTTCCTATACACAAATCCACCCAACAAGCACTTCAACGATATGTGCATTTCCGGGATCACATCTATAAAAAACCAAAGACTCAAAGCTTCTTCGTCAACGAACGTGGCATGCGGTTGGGATACTGGGGAGTACTTAGAACATTTGTACGACTATCACGCGAAATCGGCTTACGGGGTCCATCAGATAGCTACGGCCCACGGATGCATGATTTTCGCCATCGATTCGCTGTCCGCACACTGATTTGCTGGTATAAAAAAGGGGTTGATGTTGAGCAACACATCCATGTACTCAGCACCTACCTCGGTCATGTTAAAGTTTCAGATACGTACTGGTATCTGTCTGCCGTGCCGGAACTTCTGCACTTGGCGGCGGCACGTCTAGAAAACAAGAAAGGAAAAACTTTGTTATGAAAACATCCACTAACTTCGCTGTTTTACTGGAAACATTCTTCACGGATCGCCTCATGCGGCAACGGCAAGTGAGTCCGCACACCATTGCTGCCTACCGTGATACATTTTGTCTGTTGTTAAGATTCGCCCAAGAGCGCCTAAAGAAAACACTATCGACGATAACGTTGGAGCATTTCGATGCTCCCTTTATTGTTGCCTTCCTTGAGCACCTTGAGAAAAATCGCGGCAATAGTGCTCGCAGTCGTAATGCCAGGTTAGCAGCAATTCACTCTTTTTTTCAGTACGCTGCGTTGTATGCTCCAAACCACAGTGCTCTTATACAACGTGTTTTGGCCATCGATAGCAAGAAGTACGACCATATACAGATCGAATTTTTAACCTCTCATGAAATCGAAGCACTCCTGAAGGCGCCGGATGTCAGTACCTGGATAGGCCGCCGGGATCAGACCCTCCTGCTTTTGGCAGTTCAAACCGGTCTTAGGGTTTCGGAGCTTGTCGGTCTTCGCTGCGAAGATGTTATTCTTGGTACTGGAGCCCACGTTCGCTGTCTTGGTAAAGGCCGCAAAGAACGTTGTACTCCGCTTCGCAAGGACGCTGTAAGGGCTCTGAAATGTTGGCTTCGTGAGTGTAATCCGCAATCATTTGATCCCTTGTTCCCCAGTACACGGGGCGGCCCACTCGGGCCGGATGGAGTTGAACACCTGCTTGCTAAGCACCTGGCTACTGCCAGGAAGCGTTGTTCATCTCTAAGAAAAAAACGCGTCTCACCCCACGTACTTCGTCACAGCGCCGCTATGGAGTTGCTTCAGGCTGGTGTAGATCGATCGGTGATTGCCCTCTGGCTTGGTCACGAGCGACTGGAAACAACACAAATTTATTTTCATGCAAGTCTCGCACTGAAAGAAAAGGCCCTTGCCAAAACCAAACCATCTAATGTTCGACCAGGTCGCTACAGGCCAGACGATGAGCTATTGGCCTTTTTGAAAACCCTTTGATTATGCCGCGAACTCAAACACTGATTTCAGCAATGGCTGCGAAAATCAGGTCAAGAATTGGGTTAGGACCATATGTGGCGGGATAATCCGGCTGGCGGGATAATGTCGGATGGTATGCGGACTAACTCGCTTGGCTGCCAATGAGGGTATTAACTCAGCGACCTTAGGGACATAGCGTTCCACCATTGCGTGGATGCCGAATCTTGTAATAGGCCGACCGCAGCGATTGAGAAAGACCCGTTCCTTGGGATCACGGTGAGCAACTGTTGTTCTCAACACCTTTGTTGTGACAGGCCATAAAGGGCAATGGCGAATCTTGTTACCTTTCCCAAGTATTTTCACAGATGCAGGAGATGCTAAATCGAGATCCCGAATCGCTAATTTAGCAGTCTCATCAGCGCGGGCTCCAGAATTATACAAAAAAAGCAGCAGTGTATAATCTCGCCGACCTTGGGCGGTTGTTTGATCTGGTGCTGCCAGTATAGCATCTATCTCTTCCTTTTCAAGATAGGATACTGTCGAAGCCATGCCTTTCTTAAATGGAATTCCAAGAATTTGTCCACACCAAGCAATATGCTCAGGACTGTTTATTCCAATAAAATACGCAAGTGAGTGAACAACTGCCAGTCTTTGGTTGCGGGTTGCAATCCCACAATGGCGAAATTCCTCCAGATGTCTGAGGAAGGAACGGAAGCGGTCTACAGAAACATGCTCAATCTTAAGGCGATCGATAGGTTTCCCAATGTCTTTTGCCAGAAATGGCAAGAGTAATGCTAAAGCATCTCGGTAGCTGCGCCGGGTATTGAGAGCCAGATTTCGCTCTCCCTTGAGGTGCTCAAGCAAATAACGTCGAACCCATGGACCGAGAAGTGTGGTATCAGCCATGATGCACCTCCTTTGGCCACGCATAGTTTTCAAAGCGTATGCTGGCCTCACGTAAAAGATCCGAAGTCATAGTCAGGTATTGCTGTGTGGCTGCAATATTAATGTGTCCGAGGTATGTGGACAGTAGTGGTAACAAACGCTGCACATCAGCTCCCTGACGATACCATGCCACGAGACGGTGAACTGCAAAGGTATGGCGAAGATCATGAAGACGTGGTTGATAGCGTGATCCATCGTTTCGATAGACATCGGCAACCTTTCGAATATGACTAAAGGCTCTTTCGGTTGTCAACAGTTTTACTGCTTCTCTTGTCCGGGTTACAAAGAAGGCATCGGCTGTATTACTCCGATGACCGCTACGACGGCGCTCTTTCGTATAGGCTATGAGGGCATTAGTCAGGCGGCTTCCAATCGGCACCAATCTTGTCTTATAAAACTTGCTCTCATGGATTGTCAGTAAACTGTCGGTCAGGTCGACATCTTGCAGTTTAAATCGACATAGGTAGGCCCTCACGGGCTTTCCCTGTCACACCACCGGGCATACGGGTCCGTACCACGGCGGTTCGGCTGGTTAAGCTGTTTGCTATTTGGCCAATAGAGCGAGGCC
>Ga0307378_10002476_pt1 | contig 28252 bp, 32 predicted proteins | sample UN1MG_FD_202238 | JGI IMG/M metagenome (GOLD analysis project Ga0307378, IMG submission 202238) | Soil microbial communities from Risofladan, Vaasa, Finland - UN-1 | ecosystem: Environmental > Terrestrial > Soil > Coastal area > Acid sulfate soil | place: Finland: Risofladan, Vaasa | collected... | reverse complement strand
GTCTGGTTGCCCGTGCTTGCCTGGATATAAATCAACTCGAAGGTCTGGGGAAAGGTCGCAATTTCGTCTTGAACGATAGTCTCTAAATCCTCATCGAATATCTCTTTTTTCATATCTGCCAGTCTTTTGAAGCGAATAAAGGCTTTTTCTAAATCATCAGGATGCAAATCAAAACCCAATTCCTTTAGTCGATTAGAAAACGCATGTCTTCCAGAGTGCTTCCCTAACACCAAATTGCTCTTAGTCAATCCGATAGATTCAGGAGTCATTATCTCATAGGTCGTTCTCTCTTTTAAAACACCATCTTGATGGATTCCTGCTTCATGAGCAAAGGCATTCTGTCCAACAATGGCCTTATTCGGCTGGACAGACACCCCTGTAATATTGGTTAGGAGCCGGCTGGTCTTATAGATTTCTTCTGTTTTTACTGTGGTATAATGTTTTAAATGGTCTTTTCTTGTCTTGATTGTCATGACAATCTCTTCTAAGGAAGCATTTCCAGCTCTCTCGCCAATTCCATTAATTGTACACTCTACCTGTCTTGCCCCATTCTCTATAGCTGCAATGGAATTTGCAACAGCTAATCCTAGGTCATTGTGACAGTGGACACTGACTCTCGCTTTACTAATGTTTGGCACCTTATCCATTATACATTTAATTAAGGCACCAAATTCATAGGGAATCGCATATCCTACAGTATCTGGAATATTGACAGTACCCGCCCCAGCATCGATAACTGATTCTACTATCTTACACAAAAAATCTAAATCGCTTCTTGCCGCATCCTCAGTAGAAAACTCGACATCATTAGTTAGGGTCTTGGCATAACCAACAGCTTCAACAGCCTCTTTAAGAACCTCTTCCCTCGTCTTTTTTAATTTGTATTCGAGATGGATATCTGATGTGGCTACAAAGGTATGTATCCGAGCTCTTTCAGCATATTGAAGGGCTTCCCATGCTCTGTCGATATCCTTTTTCTTTACTCGACACAAACCAGCAATTATGGGACCCTTTACTGTCTTTGAGACCTCCCTTACCGCTTCAAAATCTCCCTCTGAAGCGATAGGAAACCCTGCCTCAATAATATCAACTTTTAATTTTGCCAGCTGTAAGGCTAGATTAATCTTTTCATCTATATTCATACTAAATCCTGGTGCCTGTTCTCCATCTCTTAAAGTCGTGTCAAAAATATATATCTTGTCACTCATATTATTTCCTCCTGTAATTTATTTTTTTATCCTACAGTAACAAACTGTTTGTTAAATTATTAAGCTTTGAAAAAAAAGCCCTCATCCTAAATCCTGATAGATAATTGATAGGGACGAGAGCCTATTTTTTCTTGGTAGCAGTCTACTTCACCGAGTTAAAAAATTAAATATGCCCTCCTTTAGGGGGCAAATTCAATTGAAGAAGCATTTTTACTCTCAGCTACCATCAGCTCTCAGAATATAAGCAATATATTGAATTATTATTCTCTTAAATCAGCCCCTTTGTAAATTGTACTAATGATTTCTGGTTTTATCTTTTACTTCAACCATCGACTCAGATTTTCTGGAGGCTAAAACACTCTCCAGAGGACCCGATAAAACATATAAAAAGAATATGAAAAAGATCATGACCTCAGGGATGGTCACTATAATATAGATAAATAAGATAGTGAATATTAAAATCCCAAATGACCTTCTCTTTCTCAGCTCAAAATACTTAAAGCTTCTGTATTTTATATTACTTACCATCAAAAATGAAAGAAGATAAACAAACATCGCTATCACTACTGGATTAATCTTGCTAAACAAGATAGAATCATAGCTTAGAATCACATAAGATGCGACCACTCCAGCTGAAGCAGGGATAGGAAGGCCAATAAACTTATAACTTTTTTCTTCGGATAGTTGCACATTAAACCTTGCCAGCCTCAAAGCCCCACAGATTATAAATAAGAATACTGCTAACCATCCAATCCTTCCAAAGGGTCTTAATACCCACAAATAGAGCAGTAACCCTGGTGCCAAGCCAAAAGAAATAATATCTGCTAAAGAATCATATTCTATACCAAAGTCGCTTGTGGCCTTTGTCATCCTAGCGATTCTTCCATCCAAACCGTCAAAAACTATAGCAATCAAAATTGCAACAGCGGATTTATAATAATCAACATTAATTGCAGCAATAATCGCATAAAACCCACAAAATATATTTCCAGTTGTAAAGAGGCTTGGTAATATTTTTACCCCGGTTTTCATATGTTAAAACTCCTCTAAATTTAATCTACCAATGATAGTTTCCCCGCCTCTAACTCTATCACCTAACCTTACCATAACCTCTGTATCTAAAGGTAACAAAATATCTACACGAGAACCAAATCTTATAAATCCTAATCGCTGGCCTCTATCAAGATAGTCTCCTTCTTTGACCCAGCATACGACCCTCCTCGCAATTACCCCTGCTATCTGTCGAACTAAAATAGTCAGATCTCTGTAGCTGATCAAAATAGAGTTATGTTCGTTTAGAAAAGAAGCCTTTTCTCGAAAGGCAGGGAAAAAACTTCCCTTCGAATATTCCATCTTTTTAACAACCCCTAAATAAGGAGCTCTATTGATATGGACATTAAATATCGAAAGAAATATACTTATAGATATCATTTCTCTCTTCAAATACATCTCTTCTCTAATCTTTTTTATATCTACAATCTTTCCATCTGCCGGGGAGAGGATTGTTCCTTTTCCATCAGGAATTATCCTCCTAGGGTTTCTAAAAAAGAAGAGGACAAAAAGGGCCAAGAAAAAGAGTGTTATTGAAATGAAAATAAGCCCCAATAGATATAGAAAAATTGATAGGGAAAAAATAATTAGGGCTAAATAAAAACCCTCTTTAATTATGGGAAAATCCCTTTCCTTCATGAGACGCGTTCCTTGATTTTTGCCATAAAACTATTGTCATCAAAACATAAGATTTAAAATATAACTAAGGAGTATTCAAAACCTTACTCCCTCTGGAAATCGCTATCTTTCCAGTTTTCACAATCTCTTTTATCCCCATTGGTTTCATTAAATCGATTATTGCCTGAATCTTATCTTCGTCCCCAGTAACCTCTATGGTATACGTGTCTGAGTTGACATCAACAATGTTTCCGCGAAAAATATCAGTAATCCTTAAAAGCTCTGCCCTCACTGAGGATTTGGCATTCACCTTAATTAATACCAACTCCCTATCAACATACTTTTCCTCACTCAGATCAATAACTCTAATAACATCAATCAACTTATTAAGTTGCTTCATTATCTGTTCTATGATATGTTCATTTCCTTTTGTAACGATAGTCATCCTTGATACTGTAGGATCAAGGGTTTCGGCTACAGAAAGGCTGTCAATATTATATCCTCTACCGCTAAATAGTCCTGCAATACGTGACAATACACCAAACCTGTTTTCGACTAAAACCCCAATCGTATAACATTTTTCATCAGTATTCTTTTCACGATTCTTATTTTTCATCGATATTTAATTTCCTATGCTAATAACATATCTTTTATAGATTTACCTGATGGGACCATGGGATAGACATTCTCTTCTCTTTCTACAATAAAATCCATCACTACCGGTTTAGGAGTAGCAATAGCTTTTTTAAGAATCCTTTTAACATCCTGAGGTTTCTCTGCCCTCAGACCCACAGCCCCAAACGCCTCTGCCAATTTTACAAAATCTGGAGCCACTGCAATATCCGAATACGAATAACGCTTATTAAAAAATATCTCCTGCCACTGCCTTACCATTCCTAGATATCCGTTATTTATGATAGCAATCTTCACTGGCAGATTATATTCTATTGCTGTAGCTAATTCCTGCATATTCATTTGAAAACTACCATCTCCACTAATACTGAAAACTAAGCTCTTTGGAAATGCCACCTGCGCACCAAGGGCAGCAGGAAAACCATAACCCATTGTTCCCAAGCCACCTGATGTGAGCCATGTTCTCGGCTTTATAAACTTATAGTACTGGGCTATCCACATCTGATGTTGACCCACGTCTGATGCAATAATCGCATTTCCTTTTGTCAGGTCATAAATCTGCTCTATTACATACTGGGGTTTAATCTTTGACTTTCCTTGTTTATAAGCAAGAGGAAAGGTTTTTCTCCATTTCTCAATTTGATTCAACCACGGCTGATGATCCTTCTTCCAATTGTTTTCTTCTTTTTTCACTATGGTAAGCAACTTATTCAAAACATCCTTTGAATCGCCCACGATAGGAATATTAACAGGAACATTTTTACTAATAGAGGTAGGATCGATATCAATATGGATCACTACTGCATCTTGAGCAAATTCATCGAGCTTTCCTGTAATTCTATCATCAAACCTTGCACCGATAGCAATAATAAGATCAGCCTCTACCATTGCCATATTTGCCCTGTATGTGCCGTGCATCCCTAACATTCCCAAAGAAAGCTTATGATCTTCAGGAAAAGCCCCAAGCCCCATAAGAGTTGTCGTGACAGGGGTTTGGGTCAACACAGCCAATTGCTTCAATTCATCAGAGGCCTCAGAAAGAATGACCCCTCCTCCTACATAGATTACTGGTCTCTTCGCCTGAACCAAAGCTTTAGAAACCCTCTTGATCTGTCCCATATGACCAGAATAAGTAGGATTATAACTCCTTATCTTTGCTTCTTTAGGATAATCAAACTCTGTCTTATCAGTTACAACATCCTTTGGCAGATCGACTAAAACAGGACCTGGTTTCCCTGTGCTGGCTATATAGAAAGCCTCTTTAATTGTTTTTGCCAGTTCATTAACATCCTTTACGAGATAACTATGCTTTGTACAGGGCCTTGTTATACCAATAATATCTGCCTCTTGGAAGGCATCATTCCCTATAACAGAGGTAGGAACCTGCCCTGTAAAGACTACAATCGGTATAGCATCCATGTAGGCAGTGGTAATCCCCGTTACCGTGTTTGTAGCACCCGGACCAGAGGTTACGATACAGACCCCTGTTTTTCCTGATGCTCTTGCAAATCCATCAGCTGCATGAACAGCGCCCTGTTCGTGGCGGTTAAGTATAAGTTTTATCGGGGAGCCTAACAACACATCAAAGATATTCAACACAGCTCCACCAGGAATTCCAAAAACAGTCTTCACCCCTTCTTTCAAAAGACTCTCGATAAATATCTCAGCCCCTGTCAATTTCATTTCTGTATCACTCCTTTACTCTTTTAAGGTGAGACCTTTAAAACAGCACCTGTACTCGCGGAGGTTACTAGCTTGGCATATCTCAGGAGATATCCTCTATTTATCTTGGGCTTTGGTGGTTTCCAATCTTTCAAGCGCTTCTTCAACTCACTTTCTTCCAACTTAACATCCACTCTCTGATTCTGGATATCTATCGTTATCGTATCACCATTTTTAACAATAGCTATAGGACCACCAGCCATGGCTTCAGGAGATATATGACCAATACATGGTCCTCTTGTAGCTCCTGAAAAACGCCCATCTGTCAAGAGGGCAACCGATTCTCCCATGCCTCTTCCCATGATTGCTGCTGTCGGTGATAACATTTCTCTCATGCCAGGACCGCCCTTTGGACCTTCGTACCTAATAACCACGACATCTCCTGGGTTTATTTTCCCTCCAAAGATAGCCTTTGACGCCTCTTCTTCAGAATTAAATACCCGTGCAGGACCACTATGTTTAAACATCTTCTTTGATACTCCTGAACGTTTTATAACAGCTCCATCAGGTGCAAGATTACCCCAAAGGATTGACAGTCCTCCTCTTTTATCATATGGATCATCACAGGTTCTAATAACGTCTCTTCTCAAAACCTTAGATCTCTTTAAGTTTTCTCCAACCGTCTTTCCTGTAACGGTCATGGCCTTTTTACGGATCAAACCCTTTTTAGACACCTCTTTCATCAAGGCCTGAACCCCACCTGCTTCATACAGATCTTGTAAGTGATGGCTCCCTGCTGGACTAAGTTTAGCGAGCAATGGGGTTTTTTCACTTATCTTATGAAAAAGGTCCAAATCAAAACTGATACCTGCCTCATCGGCAATAGCAAGAAGATGGAGAATCGTATTTGTTGAGCAACCAACAGCCATATCAAAAGCAATGGCATTTCGTATTGCATCCATCGTAACGATATCCCTTGGTTTTATATCCTTTGCAATCAGCTTCATCACCTGCATACCCGCCTCTTTAGCAAGTCGATACCGAGCAGACATGGGTGCAGGAATTGTCCCATTTCCCGGCAGCCCCATTCCTAGAGCTTCAGTCAAACAATTCATGGAGTTGGCTGTAAACATTCCAGCACAAGAACCACAAGTAGGACAGGCGCTTTCTTCTAATTCTTCCAACTCTTTCTTGGTCATCTTTTTTGCCTGAACAGCACCAACAGCCTCAAAAACAGTAGCAACATCCACATCCCTTTCCTGAAATTTACCGGACAGCATAGGACCGCCGCTAACAACAACAGAAGGAATGTTTATCCTTAAGGCAGCCATTAACATGCCGGGAACGATCTTATCACAATTCGTTATAAAGACGAGACCATCAAAGGGATGGGCAATAGACATGATTTCTATGGAATCAGCAATGACCTCTCTGCTCGGAAGAGAATAGAGCATCCCTAAATGGTTCATGGCAATCCCATCGCAGACTCCGATTGTATCAAACTCAATAGGGGTCCCTCCTTTTAAACGGATCCCCTCTTTTACTGCTTTTACGAGATTATTCAGATGAATATGACCGGGAATGATTTCAGTAAAAGAGTTAGCTATACCAATAATGGGTTGATTTATCTCTTCATCTGTCAAACCCAATGATTTCATTAAGGACCGGTGAGGTGCCCTTGCAACCCCTTTTTTCATCAAATCACTTCGCATAAATCACCCCTCTCTTGATTCACTTCTTATAAAACAGTTAATTATAAATATTTAAAATTAACATACCTTATTATGATAGTCAACAGAAAAGAAATATAGAGTTTTGATTCTAAACACCTTAACCTTCTCAAACCATAAGTTTCTCTTACTCTTGATACCTCTCTTTTTAATGGAGATGATAAAATTAAGCTTTTTTAACATGGTTTTTTAATGTACCAATACCTTCTATCTTAATCTCGATAACATCTCCACTGTTCATTGGCCCTACTCCATAGGGAGTGCCGGTAGCTATGATATCACCAGGAAGCAAAGTCATTACCTTAGATATGAAACTGATGAGTTTTTCAACCTTAAAAATAAAATTTTTTGTATTTGAAGATTGTTTCAACTCACCGTTTAAATAGGATTCAACAAGGACATTGTTTGGATCGATATCATCAACGATATAAGGACCTACAGGAGAAAAAGTATCAAAGGCCTTTGCCCTTGTCCACTGGATATCCTTTTTTTGAAGGTCTCTTGCTGTAACATCGTTAAAACAAGTGTATCCCAAAACATGTTTGGAGGCATCATTTTCGTCTATATCTTTGATCTTATCCTTTATTACAATGGCCAACTCAGCTTCATAATCGACTCTACTCGTCATCGAGGGATAGATAATAGCGTCTTCATGGCCTATGATACCTGTCGTTGGTTTGAAAAAGATTATGGGTTCATCTGGAAAGGGAAATCCCAGCTCTTCTATATGGTCTTTATATATCAATCCTATTGCTACTATCTTGGTAGGAATACATGGTGGAAGAATTTTGACATCTTCATTTTTATACTCTTTGTCCGTTATGCTATACTCATTAAAAAAATCTCCTTTGATCTCTTTAATGATATCATTTTCAATAATACCGAGCTTTTCCTTAGCTTCTATTGAAAATCTTACAAATTTCATCCTTTTCCCCTCTACTATTTTAAAAGATTAAAATAAAAAAGTTATTATACTAAAAATCTTATGAAAAAGATAGAAGATATTAAAAAAACCGCTCTATCTATCCTAAATAGAACGGTTTTATAATGACTATTAAAGGGTTATTCCTTTAGCATATTTTCTTTACAATCTTTTATAGCCTCTTTTAATAATTTCTTTGCTTCATCATTAGGATAGAGAGGAGAAAATCCTAAAAGGTCTCCTAGCTTCTTGTAAGTTAAATTCCACTCATCTGCAATGAAAGAACTCCCCTTCCATTCTGATTGTGATACTGTCTCCACACTCCCCAAACCAGCAATCTCAACAATCATCTTGGCTACCTCTTCCCAGGTTATATAAAAAGAGGATAAGTTAAATGTTTCACCCCATGCCTTCTCGTTCAACAATACCTTCTCCAAACCTAAAAGAAAATCATCAAAATGAAGAAAACTTCCACCTGCACCCTCTGGAACCTGTATCACCTTCCCATCCAAAGCCGTCTGAATCATATTCCTTAGATGCTTTCCCCCAATCTCCTCTCCAAATCCCCACCAAAATCTTATGTTGGTTGCGGGTAAATTGCTCTCTTTCTGATAGACAAGACAAAGCTTCTCACCTGCATACTTTGCTAAAGCATAAAGGGGCTTCCTGGAATCCTCAACATCACACGAATGTTTCTCATCAATAGGAGCATACTTCGGCGAACCATACACCACAGCACTGCTTACAAATATAAATTGCTTTACCTTACTTTTAACCGATGCATCTAGTAAATTTAAAAGTCCCATCATATCGACTTCAAAGGTCTCAAAAGGATCCTCAGAAAATGACCAGGCAAGATGAACCACAACCTCTGTGTCTTTCACTGCATCCCTTACCTTATCCCTCTCTTCTACTCCACCCTCTATCAGCTCTAGACCCTTCCCTTCCTTACCCTTAAAAAGATCAATGCTCTTATCTAATACCTTTATCTCATGCCCCTTCTCCATTAATCTTGGAACCGTATAACTCCCTACAGAACCCGAACCCCCAGTTATCAGTATCTTCATCTCTATTTCACATCCTTTGATTTTAAAAAAATTTATATTAAAGTTTAAAGAATGATTCTAAGCTATTTTTCCTCTCCTTACTAAAGTCTCTTTGCTGCTAATAGGAACAGTTTCTTTTCTCTCTTTTTCATATACAGAGATAGGGTTCAATCCAATGAAATATTCTTTTATAGTGGAGATTTCCTCCTCTGATAGCGGTTTTGCTTCACAGGGTCGAAGTGGAGTATTAATCTGGACTTCATCAGGCTCAATCTCTTTTACAATCTTAGCAAGCTTTTCACAGCTATTCTTATTTTCTTCAATGAACATAATCTGTAATGCGAATCTACCATGATATTCTGCTCTGAATTTCTTTATCCCACTTAAAACAAAATCAAAAAAAATCCCCCACATCGGCCTGTTTATCTTCATAAATAATTCTTCATAACAAGCATCTAATTTGGCTACGACAAAATCCGCTTTCAATAAATCCCTCTGAACATCTTCCCTTTCCATCAAGGAGGAATTCGTTAATACAGCTATTTTTTCAGATCGAAAAGACTTTATCGCCTCAATCATTTCACCCAGATTCTTGGCCAATGTTGGCTCTCCTCTACCAGAAAATGTAATGTGATCAATAGGAATTTTTGGCACTCTATTTATTTCTTTTATGATTTCACTCGTCTTGACATATATCTTTCTCATATTATCAAACTTAAATGTCTCTCCCAGCTGGCAGTAAACACAATCAAATGTACAAACCTTCTCCTTGGAAGAGATTGGATCAATGCCCAGAGATCTTCCAAGTCTCCACGATGAAACGGGACCATAGATATATTTAAATTTTCTTTGTTTCATAATAATCCTCAATGAACTTTTAATGTCAAAGAATTTTCCATCTTATCTATAATCTCTTCAAAGACTTTTGCGGTTTCAGTCTTTTTTCTAAAGTAGATAAATGGTTTTCCTTCATCTGACAATTTTACTATATCAGGTTCAATAGGAATCTTGCCTAAGAAAGATACTTCTAAGTCGTTGGCAATCTTTTGGCCACCGCCTGTTTTAAACAGATCAATACTCTTCTGACAGTAAGGGCAAACAAGGCCACTCATATTTTCAATGACTCCTATAAAGGGAATATTTAGTTTTTTCGCAAATAAAACACCTTTTCTTGAATCTAAGATGGCCACATCTTGAGGAGTAGTAACAATGATTGCACCGTCTATATCTGATATAAGCTGACAGATAGATAAAGGTTCATCCCCGGTTCCTGGAGGAGAATCTACAATAAGATAATCAAGTTTTCCCCAATTGACATCAGCCAGAAACTGTCTTATTAACCCAGCCTTAAGAGGTCCTCTCCAGACAACAGGTTCATCTTTTCCCAAACCAATCAAAGCAAGACTCATTACCTTTAAGTTGGGGAGTAGGCTTACAGGTTCAATCCCTAAGTCAGAAACCATAATTCTTGAGTTCTCAATCCCTAACATCTTTGGAACGTTGGGGCCATGAATATCGACATCCAATATCCCCGTTTGATATCCTCTTGTAGCTAATCCATAGGCCAGATTAACTGCAGTCGTAGTTTTACCGACACCACCTTTTCCACTAAAAACCATCAATTTATTTCTTATTTTAGTCATGTTTTCTTTGACTCTCTTTATCTGCTTTTCTATTTGTTCCTTACGGTTTTTTTGATTTACCTTTTCACTCATTTTAATCTCCCTTTGTCACAGCCAAATAGTATGGAACTGACCATACTAATTTCAAGAATCTTTATCTCTAAGGAAAGATACTTATTTGTTAAATTCAGAATCTTTCACATATTTTTAATTTTTTACTACCTCTTTCTTTAGTTCCATATCTTGCCATAACGTCTTCTTGATTTTATTCCACATCTCTTTTATTCTTATGGAAGCTTCTCGGTTTTCATCATATTCTACGAGAGGCACTGCATTAATTAAAGATTTGACAGCCTCTTTGTCAAAAGGGATGTCTCCTGCCATATCTACCTTAGATTTTTTGCAGAAATCTTTTATCTTTTGAGTATTTTCAAGATTTAGATCATACTTATTTATGCATACAGAGGTTTTTATCTTATTTTGTTTGGCAATGCTAAGGACCCTTTTTAGATCATGAATGCCAGATAGAGTTGGTTCCGTGACTATCAATGCAAAGTCAACGCCAACCAATGAGGCAATAACTGGGCAGCCGATTCCAGGCGGTCCATCTATAATGCAATAATCCTTCTGTTCTTTTTCTGCAATCAGCTTTGCAGCCCTTCTCACCATGGTAACAAGTTTTCCAGAATTTTCTGCAGCAATTCCTAATTTTGCGTGTACCATTGGGCCGTATTTTGTTTCAGAGATAAACCATTCCCCCGATAGATTATCTTCCATGGATATAGCTTTATCAGGACAGATAAGACTACAAACAGCACATCCTTCGCAGGAAAGGAAATCAATAATGAAATCTTTACTTATTGCATCAAAATGACAGGCTTTTACACATTCTCCACACTTCGAGCACAGATTTTTATTAATCTTGGCAGTCTGCCCACTTTTGAATTGATTCCTTTCTTTGACTACTGGTTTTAGCAAAAGATGTAAATCCGCTGCGTCGACATCACAATCAGCCATGACTTTATTTTTAGCTAATGAGGCAAAGCTTGCCGTGATAATCGTCTTACCTGTTCCGCCTTTACCGCTGATAACAATGATTTGTTTCACTGGTGATAACCCCTAAGTTGTTGATATGTTTATTCAATCGGTGTTAAAAGATATTATATGGCTTAATAACAGTTTATAAATATTTTTTATTACAATCAAAATCTTAAATCATTCTTTAGAACCAATTTCTATCTCAGGTTTAATCTCAACATCAGATTTTATTGAGTTGGATATGAGACATCCCTTTTCAGATAGTCCTAAAAGGTCTTTTGCCTTTTCAATGTCTGCAAAAGATGCAACAAAAATCTGAGGAAATACTTTTATCTTGGAAAACATGAATTTGTCCTCTACTCGTTCTAAGGTTCCCTCTGCAAAACTCTCATAATTTACCAATTCAAGCTTTTCTTTCTCAGCAAAATACAAAAAAGTGGTCATAATACAGATATTGACAGAAGATACAAAAAAATCTTCTGGAGTCCATATGTCAGGATGGCCTTTAAATTCGGGTGGTGTAGCCACCTCAATAGTCGATTTTCCAGAAGATGAGAGAAGCCCTTTTCTTTCTTTTAACCATTTTACATGGTTTTTATAGATAAACTGTCTGCTTTTTCTTATATGGCTCATTTTTCTCCTTGAAAATGTTGATCGAGCTTGTATAGGACAACTGCCCCAAAGATTATATTCCTCAGGTTGGTGTGGTACAGCTTGAGTTTCCACCTGTGCCGGAGGATTTGCCTAAACTAAAGCTACTCATCTGCCGAGAGATTTTAGTACTCCCGCATTCCTTGCAGACCTTTTCTTCTTCTCCACAAATCATGCCCACTAAAAGTTCAAACTGTGCTCCACAGTCATTACAAATAAAGCTATACAGCGGCATTTTATTCGCTCCTTCTCATTTCTAAAAAAGTTTTTTAAATATTTATAGCTTCTACCCCCCTCTTGATTTTTTCGAAAGAGCCCTTATGGTACGGAAAAGCCCTTTGAACTTACTCAAGTATTCTGGTTTTTCTTGTACTACGGGAATCCCCTTAGAATAAGCCACAGCTATATTCTTACTAAAAGGGATTCTCATTAATATTGGAATATTTTCTTTAAGACAGTAAGCATCAACTTTTTTATCTCCCAGATCTGAGCGATTGATGACAACACCAAAAGGAATCTTCATCTTTTGCAATACATCAACCGCAAGAGTTAAATCATGAAGACCAAAAGGCGTCGGCTCTGTAACAAGAATACAAAAATTACTTCTCTTGATGGATTCGACAACAGAGCACCTCGTGCCAGGTGGAGCATCTATAATAACCTCCTTGTCTGTATCGATGTATTTTTTAACCTCTCTTATTAAAGGAGAAGACCTTGCTTCGCCAACCTTCAATATACCTTGGACAAAATCGATATTTTTACCATTCTTTCCTATCTCTAATTCCCCTATCTCCTTATCTACTTCAAAAATTGCCTTTTCAGGACAAAAAAGACTGCAGCCACCACACCCATGACAGAGTTCGGGGAAGATTAATACCTTGTTTTTCAAGACCGCAATTGCATTATAGGCACAGACTTCAGCACACTTACCACAGAAGTTGCATTGAGATTCATCTACTTTTGGGACAGGGACAAAAACAGACCTTTTTTCTTTGATTTGGTATTTTAAAAAAAGATGGGCGTTTGGCTCCTCGACATCGCAGTCCAGAAGCTGAACATTAGACAGAGACAATGCCAGACTTACAGCGACGGTTGTCTTTCCCGTCCCACCCTTACCGCTAGCAACAGAAATGATCATCGCCCGTTCCTTTCAGGAGTTTCTTTTTGGTAAACAGGTTTTTTAACTTTCTTCTTTTTTATTTTTTTTGGGAAATATTCATTCTCAAATGATGAGAAGTATTACTTAAATCTGGTATCTATTTGAAAGAATTTTATTCTCTAACCATTTTTGAACCGCAATTAGGACAGGTTGCGGTAGAGCAAGGAACACCAATTTGATGTGCCACCTTTTTTCCACAACTTGGACAGATACAATTACCTGAAGGGCCTGCCCCAGGTCGATTGCCACCCATACGGCCCCTGCCAGCACCACCGTTTCTTCTCCCTGTTCCTGGACCTTGCCCGAGAGGGCCTGTTCCATCTCCAAATGGCATTTTAAACCTCCTTTCTATTATTTAAAGTTCATAGCTCTTTTTAGGCATTCCAAACTCAGACATTACATCTGGACTATCCGTTGCTTTAAGCTCACCTTTTTTATATTTTTCAATCGCCTCTTTAACAGTTCCAGATGCTCCAACAATTACCTCGACACCTGCTGCCTGTAAGGTATGAAATCCATTTGGCCCACAGTGACCTGTAAGCAAAACTTTTGCCCCTTTATTTGCAATTAATTGGGCTGACTGGATTCCTGCTCCACCCACAGCCTCAATGTTAGGATTTTTTATAGATTCAAAATCGAGATTTTCTGAATCTACAATAATAAAGTAATGACTTCTTCCAAACCTGGAATCAACTTCTGAATCCAAATTCTCTCCCTGAGAAGTAACGCAAATCTTCATTATTATCACCTCTTTCTTTGATTATTGGTTTTTTAAACTACTCTTTATGATCAGAAGCGTGATCACATTCGGTTTTATCCAAGCCATAATTCTTACCAGAACCAGGAATGCATAAGGATTCTCCGCCTTCAAGGGTTCCTTTGATTAATTTATCTATAACCTCATCAATCCTCCCGCTAATTCCAGTAAGAGTTTCTATGCCATATTGTTTAAATAATCCTGAGGCTCTTGCCCCCATACCTCCTGCAATAACACAATCTATGCCTTGTTCATGAAAAAATTGAGGTAAAAGCCCGGGATGATGACCTGGATTATCAATTGCCTTTTTATTCACCAAACCCTTATCATCAATCTCAACAATGGTAAATGTAGGGCAACGACCGAAATGAAGAGATACAGAATCTCCATCCGTAGAGATTGATACTTTCAAGCTTAATCTCCTTTTTTAAATTTTTAAACGAGCAGGAATAGAGTGGGGTATTCTACTCCTGCTCATTTTATTCATATTAACGGCCTTTATCTTTAGCCTTAGCCTTCGTCTCGGACTCAAGTTCTGCTATACGCTCATTTATACTTTTAATCTCGTCCTGCATGGACTTGGCTTCTTCTCTTAGCATATCCGCTTCCTGCTGTGGGGTTATATTTGGAGCATCGGGATATCCATAAGAAGCGTATGAATAAACCCCTGGATTATACGCATAGGGATATGCTCCTCCTCGCCAAAAGCCTCTTCCTCTGCCAAACCCGCCACGTCCCCAACCCATGCCTCTGCCCCATCCTCGACCAAACCCAAACCACCTTCCTCCAGCAGGATTGGCATAGCCTGCAACTGGATAGCCGTAACAGTAACCCATACCCCAACCTGTTCCTGGTCCTAATCCTAGAGGGCCTGTTCTATCTCCTCCGGGCATAAAAAACACCTCCTTTCTATTTTTGATTTAAAGTTTTTGCAATAAATTTTACTGAAATAGGGATATTTTTAATAATAATAGTTATTCTCATCTATTAGATAAAAAAATATTTTTATTTGTTATATAGTATTTTTTACAAATTCTGTAAAGCTGTAAAATATTTCTAACATATTGTTTTAAATAAACTTAAACCTGTGACCACGCTTCTTTTAATGTTCTTTTAGCATTGGCAATCACCAGTTCAGATGTCTCTTCACCAAAGGGCATGACTTCAAAAGATACGATTGGTCTTTTTCCCTCTCCTAAATATCCTATCTTGAATAATGCCTTTAAGAATGCAGCGAGTTGCAGAACGTCATTCTCACCACCTGGATAACCGAACCTGGGGTGTTTATCTCCGCAGGCAACATCACTTGTATCTTTGTAAAGAGCATTACCAATATGAATATGAATCAGATGATCTTTAATCGTCTCTAATGCCTTTTCCATATCCTCAAAAAGAATGGGAACATGACTGAGATCCCACATAAGACCAAAATCATAACCCTTATCTCTCATGGCTTTGGAGACTTTAACAGCAATATCCGAGGGCCCAACCAGACATTTCTTATCAATTGTCTTATCAAAGGCCTCTAGGGTTATTCCTTCCAGCCCTTTGCTGTTGGCATAATCAGAGACCTGACAGAGAGAATCAACCAAAAGCTCCGTGGCTTTTTCCCTGTCTTTATCACCAGGGTCTTTACCGCTTAAAAGAGCTACCCTTTTGGCACCAAGCTCTATGGCTTCATCTACAGATTGCTTTGATCTGTCGATCGCTTTTTTCCTTATACCCTCGTCCAGAGAATTGAGGTCATGCTGACCAGTTAATAGTCCTGGCTGACCACCAAAACCTACCTCCATATGAGCTGTTTCTATAATGGCTCGAGCCTTTTTTCTTGTTTCGCTGTCCTTCATGATTCCAACTTCAATCACATCAAAGAAATCATCCTCAGCAATCTTCTGGATAGTCTCAAGAACAGGACCCTCTCCCTTTAGAGTGCCTAGAAAGGCCATAAAATGAACGATTCCCATTTTAAAATAATTAGACCAAGGTTCCTTCACAGCAGCACCTCCTTCTTTCTGTTATAATGATTTTCATACCTTACATGCATTGGAAAGGGTTAATGTTAAAACTACCCCTCCCTCTTTTGCCGCGACATCAAAAATACTCTTCATACAGGAAAATACCTCATCAGAATCTCCTGAGAAAATAGTACTCATTGCACCGAGATCATATTTTATATCTCTTTTCTTTAATTCATCCAATGCCTTGTAAATAATATCCCCTAGATCTTGCTTCCCCAGGGGATAGAGAGAAAATTGGCATGATACATTCAATTCTTCACCCCCTCTTTATTTTTTATATCTTTTCTCAACCCCATCTACGAAAAATTGATAGAATTATAAGAATTTCAATCTAAGCTTCTATTGTTAACCCAGCTTTTATTGAAATATAATGCTCTTTATAACTTTCCTTAAACATCTCCTCTGCTTCCCTGCCACTACAGTGAGTTAACCCAACCCTTTCAACCTTCATTTCCTGCAATTTTTCAATGGTATTTTTTATGAGTATTTTTTCACTATTTCTCAAATGAAATCCGCCAAATGCCAAATTAAATCTCTCCCCAGGAAATTTTTCTCTTACTGTTCTCAATATTTTTACAATCCCAGGATGACAACATCCTGTTACTACACTGATACCATTAACAGTTTTTACAACAATTGACTGCTCAGGCATATATTGGTCGTTATAATTTCCTGGTATTTCACCTGTGACAAAAATATTCTTTTTAATTTCAGCAAAGTTTCCTGTCTCTAGAAGTCTTCCTTGTAATTTTTTTGCCTTTTCTTTAAATTCATCAGTAAAATGAGGGCAAGCATAGACCTTGATTCCTTTTCTCTTCTTCAAGAGATCCCATAAACCTCCTGTATGATCCCAATGGTCATGAGAAATAACAACCGCTTTTATACTGGAGATATCTATATTCATCTTTTTTAAGTTATTGAATAAATAGACTGATTTTTCACCAGTATCGAATAAGATATGGTCGTCCACTAAAAAAGAGATACCCCATCCTACTGAAAATCCCTTCCCTATACTTTTACTATCAAAAACTACTTTGATTTTCATTTTATAAAATTTAAAACCTTTTTCTAAGCAACAAATACATTAAACAACCTCTTGGGAATACCTACCACCAATCTTCCTCGACTCATGTTTGAATATTTTCTTGCATCATCACATCCAAAAGAAATACTAATTTTCCCCATTGAATAAGTTCTAACCGCAATGCCCCCGCATATTGACATCATACAGTTTAAATACACATCCAAATTCTCTCCGAAATTATCATTATATTTTTTTATTATATTCATTACCTGTTCTGGAAGCATATACGCCATTATAAGATCAGGTTCTCCTTCAGTATTCAGTCCAATATATTGAAAGGGCTTTTTAAAACGGGGAATGTGAGAAAACAATGATTTAAGAAGAATATCTTTTCCAATCTGACGCTTATCCTGACAAGCATCTAAGAGTTTATTTCTATAATCTGAATTCCATCCAAAAGCATATTCTGCTCCCAAACAAGAAATACTCTCTTTATCCAAAAAAACGGGATGTATTATGGCTTCTTTAGTTGCCTCACAAAATCTTATATTTTTTAATTTTTTCCCCTGTTTTAAGTTTGGTGTTTCTTTATAGAATTTTACTTTAATCCAATTACCTCCAAACCTTTCTGAAAAGAACCAATGAATACGATCTAATTCTTTTTTCATTTCAGTCTTATCTAGTACTGGCATTTTTTACTCCTGTGTTTAATGACTTAAGGTTTTTACACTAACTTTTACTAAAATAAGAATCTTTTTAATAATGATAATCATTCTCATCTATTATATAAAAAAATTTTTCTCATTGTGAAATGTTGGGATTCTTTATATATTAACATTTGAAGTTTTCTGGATCCACAAAGATAAAATAGCGGCTTCTTCCAAATCGGGAATCAACTTTTGGCTCCAAAATATCTCCTTTTGAAGAAATGCAAATTTTCATACTATCACCTCTTTTTTAGAGAAAGTGGGAAGGTTAGTTCCCACTCTCTCTATTTTTCCTCCTTTTTCAGCTCTTTTTCTATTTCGTTAAGTCTTTTCTCAAGCTCGGCTTTTTCATCCTTTAGGATCTTTAGTTCATACTCAAGGTCTTCTTTTGTAGCTGATGAAGGAGGGACAGGACCAAAGCTGTATACTTGGGAAGCATGAGCCATCCGTCCCGCTGGATCTTGGTAATAGGCATGAGGTCCAAAACCACATAAACAGGGTCCAATATAAGAATAACCTGAAGGTGTGGCCTTACTGTACCATCCGGGCCACCAACCTCTTCCTCTGCCATACATATTAAGTCACCTCCTTTAATTTAATATTTTGTTATAAAAATAGACTTATTTTAACAAATCATTATTCTATTATTGTTTTTAAACATTTATTTCCATGGAGGACCATGCCATCTTCCTTTCCCTCGACATCTCCCAAATCTCCAGTGGAAGGGCTCACCCCTTCTTATCATTCGTATATCGGGTTCTTTGCATTCAGGGCAGTCTTGAGGTTTCTGAACCGCTTCTTCTGTTACCCATGTATTTCCACACTGGATACAATAGAATAATCTGTCTGCCGTGGTATAACTTCCACCCTCTATCCTTAATGCATTTCCTTTAACAAGACACTCTGCTATCTTTCTGTGAGCCTCTTGCAGGATTCTTCCAAATGTTTGTCTTGAAATCTTCATCATCTTTGCTGCCTCTTCCTGATAAAGACCTTCAAAGTCTGCAAGTCTTATAGCCTCGAATTCATCAACTCTTAAAGTCAGAAATTCTGACTGAGAAATCCTTATCCCCCCTGGTCTGAAAGAAGTTGAAATAGGGTTTCCCCACACAAACCTATTTTTTCTGATTATTGATTTTAAGATTTGTGAGAAGTTTGGTTTATAAATCAAAGGTCTCGCTGCCTCTATCTTCCTCGTTATCTTGATAAGCTTAGATCCACTAGTATGACAGGATACACAACTGCTCTCTGATGAATGAATAACAGACGGGAAACTCCAGAAAAGAAAGAGAAAAAAAGGAATGAAAAATAAAAAAAGACTAAATTTATAACGCTTGAACTTATCCATTTAGTTTCTCTATAAAGATAGATACATCGATACTAAAACAATCTATACCAATATACACGGTAACTTAAATTTAAAATCCTTTGTTTTAAGAGTTAATACAGGACAAGGAGCCGTTCTAACTACCCTTTCAGCAACACTTCCCATCAAAACATGAAAAAGCCCTGTTCTTCCATGGGTACCCATTACTATCAAATCGGCCTCTATCTCCCTTGCAGCTATAATTATCTTTACAAAGGGATTTCCCTTTTTTATAATCTTCTCTATCTTAAGTCCTTTTTCACCCTTGATATTCTTATTTATAAATTCCTCTGTTTCTTTCATTTCTTTTTTGACAATATTCTCTTTCATATCTACACGAGATGCATATGGACTTGTCTCAAATTTATAGAACTCTTCTAAATGGTCAATATCTATCACATGAACAACATAAATTATCGCTTCATATATTTCTGCTATATTCATGGCATACTTAAATGCTTCTCTTGAATTCTCTGAATTATCTGTTGGTACCAAAATCTTTTTAAATAAAATAGCCATTAAAACTTCTTTTCTTAATTTTAATGTTTATTAATTTATTAAACCGCTATCTCAAGAATCTTGATAATTGCTGGAAAAAATGTATGTATGTCCTACTGGAGCCAAGTGGTTTTTAGTGAGCATAAATCCCTTTTCAGATTTATTGTTCTCTTGCCAGAGAAAATTTATAAGACGAGAAGGGGAACAGTGAGTCGGAATCAGATAGCGGATATTTTGTTCAAGGAGGTCTTTTGCTGTAGCTTCTGGATCTGTGTTTGGATGGAATCCTCCATAATAACAGTAAACCTTATCTGTTCCTGATATGGTCCTTGCGTAATTCAGAGAGGTGTTGACACCGGCATGGGAGCATCCTGTAATAACAACCAAACCCTTGTCTTTTACATTAAAAGCTATAGAGGTATCTTCTTCAGCATGATCCTCGGAAACAGCATTTCCGTTATTATCACATGTATATATCTTGGGCCAGGGACGGGGTTTCATCTCATAATCTTTTGCAACACCTATTTTTTTTGCTTCAGGCCTGATACTTCCGAGATAGAGAACCATATTATCTATGAGAAGCTTTGGATGATAGGAGCTTATCCATTTTCCGCCGCGCTCCTCAGCTTGTTTTTTATCCGGTTTGTAAATAATATAATCCTTTGTCTCGATGTTTGATTCTTTGGGTATTTTAGCCCTTGGGTTCCAGAATGTCTCCCCGCTGATATACAGAGGGACCTCCCTTTTTGCATCGGGATTTATAATCTCAAGAGCTTTATTGAGATTTCCATAGTGATCCGTATGACCGTGGCTAAGAAGGAGCATCTCCGTCCTTTTTGGGTCAAAGTCCTTGTCAAGAGAGCTAAGAACCTTGGTGTTGTGTTCTAATGCGGACCCATTCTGCCCTGTATCAAATATCAAATAGTGGGATTCTTTCCCTTTTGTAATCTTGATATAGTTGCAAAAGGCATGGGCTCCGCTCAGGCTGTTCTTTAAATCAAAAAGATCATAGTTCCCGTAAGGAATGAGAATGCTCTTCCCGTTCTTATCTTTAATCACACTCCCTTCGGTTCCTGCATAATCTCCCAAAACATCAAATATTTTGATCTCATCAATGGGCTCGATTTCGAAAGTTTCGATTCCTTCCATTTATATATCCCCTGATAAACAAATTCTTAAAAGTATAAGGCTAAACTTTATTTATTATATCTGTCACTTTAAGAAAAATGAGGTTTTTATCATTTTAAGACTTAGCCTCCATGGCCTCTCTCTTCGATCTCCTTCCCTCAACTACTCCTTTAGTTATTGGAAAAGCATAGAGGAATATTGAGATAATCAAAAGTGTTAAAGATATGGGATGAGTAACGAAAATCATCAGAGAGCCATCAGACTGGAGAAGGCTCTGACGCAGAGCGTACTCGGTCATGGGACCAAGAACCAAGGCTAAGATAAAGGGCGCCACAGGGTAATCTGTCTTTTTACAGAAATATCCGAGGATACCAAAAATCAATACCTCCCATACCTCAACCATACCAAAATTTTGAACATAACCGGTTATCAAACAGAAGATGGCTATAATTGGGGTCATGATGGTAAAGGGGGTTTTCAATACCTTCATCAAAAAAGGAACCAGAGAAACCTCAAATATATAGGCCAGAATGTTAACAATAAAGCCACAGGCAATAAGCCCCCAGACAAACCTGGGCTGTTCAATAAAAAGGCGAGGACCAGGAACAAGCCCCCAGATCAACATTCCACCCAGAACAATGGCTGCTAGTGGAGATCCAGGAATACCCAGGGTTACCATGGGAACAAAAGCACCTGTGCTGGCCGCATGATTGGATGACTCAGTAGCCATGACTCCTTCAGGAACCCCTGTTCCCCATTCCTTTGACCTCCTGGAAAAAGATTTTGAAAAACCGTAACTCATAAAGGAGGCTGGTGTGGCTCCTGCAGCAGGAAGGACGCCTACCAAAAACCCCAATACAGTATCAGATAATACCAAAACCCTATGCTTCCAAATTAATTTCCAGGCTTGGACATAATCTTTCCATTTGACATCAGGATGGATAATCTCAGCCTTTATCCCTTTTTCTATAGTTACAAGGACCTCCCCAATTCCAAACATGCCCACAACTGCTGTCAGGAAGGTGATGGCATTATAAAATCCCATGTAACCAAAGGTAACTCTGGGGTTACCGGATATTACGTCCATTCCTACACAGCTTACAATCAGGCCGAAGATCGTCATGATAACAGTCTTTGTGACCGATTTTCCCCCTAATCCAGCAAAGCAGGCATAAGCTAAAATCATCAAGGCAAAATAGTCACAAGGGCCAAAAGCGAGGGCATATCTGGCAAGGGGCGGAGCCAGAAAAACAAACCCAACACAGGCGAGTGTCCCACCAATAAGGGAGGCAGTAGCGGCAACAAAGATGGCAAGGGCTCCCTCACCCTTTTTTGCCATGGGGTGTCCATCAAGACAGGTAGCTGCTGCCATAGGTGTTCCCGGAATATTGAGAGAGATTGAGGTTATGGCACCTCCAGCAGTTCCAGCGTAGTAGATAGCAGCTATAAAGATCATGGAGGACTCAGGAGGCAAAACAAAGGTAACAGGAAGGAGAATAGCCACACCATTGAGAGGGCCCAATCCTGGTAGAAGCCCGAATATCATCCCTAAAACAACACCTAAAAAGCCTACTAACATATTAAAAGGAGTAAATGTTACCTGAAATCCCAATGCTAAATTCGATAGTATTCCTTCCATAAATTAACTCCTTTTTATAATAATTTAAATAATAATGACTCGGTAATACCTTTTTCCAAGGTTAATTTAAGGCTCTTTTCAAAAATATAAAAGACAGCAACATTAAAAAGGATCCCTGTTGGCAATGACAGTTTCCAGGAATGCCTTCCAACAGCTCTCATATAGTAAATAATATATATCGTAGCGCCGAGGTAAAATCCAAGCCAGGGAATAGTAAAGACAAAGGCAAACATAGGCCAAAAACCCCAGAGCACTTCTTTTAAAGCCTCTAAGGTAACAAAGGGCTTATCAGCTAGACCTTCTTTTACTGCATCAATTACCTTTGGTATCAGCACGATCAGACTGCATATCAACATCAAGCCCGCCAGATAAAAGGGAAACCAACCAGAAGCAGGACCAACACCCTTTTCCCAGGCAATCGATTGCCTCGTAGCAGGAATGACACCACTCTCTAACATAATAGCGATAGAAAGCACTGCCCAGAAAACAGCCATATAGATTTCACCTTTTTTCATAGAAGTTATCCTCTTTTAATATCATGTATGTATCAATACTTTTTTTAAACGATGAGGGATCATTATCACCAACTTTTTTCTTTTTAAAAAACTCAATTATGCTATTGTCCCCCGGCTACCATTTTTGGTAGCCAGGGGACATAGCCAGGGGCAACAGCTGGGGCCACAGACTACTACAACATATAACTCGCTTTACTTTTAAAAATCAGATTTACTTAATGAGCCCTTCTGCTTTCATATATTTCACATGTAAAGCATCATACTCTTCCATCCACTTTTTAAACTCCTCTCCAAATATAGGCTCCGAACAGTCAAGCATAATTCTGGAACAGAAGCCATGCCATTCAGTAGTTGCTATCACCTTTTTAATTAAACCACTCATGTATTCTATATGCTCTGGCTTGACCCCAGGAGGCATAAAGAGGCCTCTCAGCATTGCATAGGTAGCCTCAGGATGTCCCAGCTCAGGCATGGTAGGAACATTGATATAACCTATGACCCTCTTTTTATCAAAGGCTACGAGTTGTCTTTCTTCTCCTGCCAGGGTATAACCGAGAAATTCGGAGGGATTATTCACGGTGCAGTCTATATGTCCCCCTATCAAGTTTTTAGCTACTACCCCTCCGCTCTTAAAGGGTATGTATTTTAGATCAATCCCGGTAGCCTTCTCCAGCATGATCATGACTATCTGATCTTCCTGTTTGACACCAGTTCCACCGCACTGAAGGAGTTTTCCCCTCTTTTCAGCTGCTTTTGCTTCTTCGACAAACTGAGCCAGTGTATACATGTTAGGATATTTCTTGGTAGATATACAGAGGGCATGCCTGTCCAGAGCGAGCCGGCAAAACGGAGTTGCATCTCTCCAGGAAAAACCGATATCAGTATGAAGTGGTGTGGTGACTATGCTGGATAGGCTGACCATAAAATAGTGGGGGTCCCCCTTTCTGTCAATTAAATACTTCAGTCCTACCGTTCCTGAACCACCTTCTTTGTTGATGACCACAAGAGGTTGCTCACAGAACTTGTACTTTCCTACTACGCTCTGAATAAACCTGCCTATAATATCAGCCCCACCACGGGCATAAGGGATAACTACTGTTATAGGCTTTTCTGGTTTCCAGGCATCAGCACTTCCTAATAGCAGAGGAACCAAACACAATGCTAAAATAAGCCCCCATATTAGTGGTTTGCTCTTATCTAAGAAGAACTTCATTTTTCCCTCCTTTCAAGGAAATTTCTCTAACGATTCAACTAAATACTGATCTTTCACCTCCTTTCTCTTTATTTAATTTATTTTAAGACAGTAACTCTTTGAAGAATTTCTCATTTTTTAAATATATAGAGAATTTGTTTATTCTATAAATTTCTTCCATCTTAAAAACGTTGTTGTCTAAGTTTTTCAATTCGTTTTATTTTTAGACTTAAAATTATTTCTTCTTCTTTTTCAAAGAACCTTGACAAAGCTTCTCAAGAACTTTTGGAATCATCTCAAATTCCTTTGACTTATCCAGGAAAACTATATGCTTTGTCTTTAGAAATGTTTCTCGAAATCTTAGCTCTGGGTAATCCCTTAGAATAATGATGGGAATTTCAGGGGCCCTGAAATAGAGCTCTACGGCGGTTTCAACCCCACCTTGTACAGGGATTTTTATGTCTAATATCACTGCATGGGGTTTTAACTTTTCAAACAGGCTAATAGCTTCCTTCCCATCTTTAGCCATACCTATTACCTTTATTTTGCCGGTGCTTTCGAGGATTTCTCGTAGTTTCTTTCTCATTTCCTCAGATTGATCGGCAATCAGCACATCTATGCATTTAGCCATAGAACACTTTCTAACTGATATAAGAACAAAGGATTTTAAATATTAAATTATTGTTTATTCCTTACCCATACAATCCTATGCAAATAAAATAATCTATACTTAAAATATACTTGTGATAATTAATGCTTACTATCAAAGAAAAGCTGAACTTTAAGTCAGAATTTTTTTACAAAACTTGTAGGAAATTTCCTTACGATAAAAGGGGTAAGATAGACATCAACGGGAAGAAAATAAAGAATAATGAAGGATAGAAATCAAATTGCAAAAATAGCATCTGCGTTCTATTGTAAGATAAATAATACCGATTAAAGAGGTTGGAAAAGGAAAATAAAATAAATTTTAATAATCTACAAGTTTGTGGTGAAGGGCAAACTTTATCAATTCAGAGTTATTTCGCAGGTTTAGTTTCTCAAAAAGTCTGGTTCTGTAGGTATCGATTGTTTTTGAACTGAGATTTAAAGATGCAGCTATTTCCCTGGTAGTTTTTCCAGATGCTATAAAACAAAGGATCTGAAGCTCACGATCCGAAAGGCACTCTACCGGTGAAAAATCGGCATCGCTTTTGATCTTTTGAAGAGCCAACTCTTCTGAGACTTCAGGACTCAAATATAGCTTACCAGCATTCAGCTTACGCAGAGCCTTTACGAGTTCTTCGGATGCAACATCTTTAACAAGATATCCCTTGGCACCAGCGCGAAAAAGGCGAAGGGCATACTGCTTAGGGAGATGAACAGTCAGAATAAGAATTGGCAGTTTTGGGAAAGTCTCATGAATCTGTTTAGTAGCATCCAAACCATCCATATCAGGCATTGAGATATCAAGAATTAATACATCTGGGGGATTAGCTTCAATCTTCTGAATAGCTTCTATTCCTGTAGAAGCTTCACCTATAACCTTTATGTCATGGGTTTCATCGAGAATGCGCTTCAGTCCTTCACGGACAATTCGATGATCATCAGCGATAATTACCTTAATCATGACCACCCCTTTTTTACTTCTATTTGTAGACCAAAGGGATCTCTACAATAACGTGCGTCCCTTTTCCTTGTTCACCTTCTATGCTTAAATTGCCTGAGAGTATCTTTGCGTATTCAGTCATTCCAGTAATACCAACTGAGTGAGGATCTATGATTTTTTCCAGATCGATGCCAATTCCATCATCAACAATCTTGAGTCTCAGAGTGTTATCTTTTGCTATAGCCTCTATGATGACATGGGTAGCATTGGCATGTCGTGCTACATTTGTCAGAGACTCCTGTATGATTCTGTAAAGTGCAGTTTCAATATGCCTCGCCAAACGTTTCTTGTTTAGGTCAAATAAAACAATACATTCTATCTTTGAATACTCTTTAAATTCCTCAGTGAGCCATAATACTGCAGCCTCAAGGCCCATATCGTCCAAAACGCTTGGTCTGAGGTCAAAAGATACCTTTCTGATTTCATCAATAGATTTTTCAATCAAATTACACATTCTCTTAAAAGTCTTTTTTACTGATACCTTATCTTTGGAGATATGTTCACTAAGCCATGCAGCATCCATTTTGACAGATGTCAAGATTTGTCCGAGTTCGTCGTGAAGTTCTCTAGCTATTCTAGAACGCTCTTCTTCTATGGCTTGGATAAGTTTTTGGGATAGTCTGTGAGTGCGTTCCTCGGCCAATTTAAGTTTACTGATATCACGAAAATCTTCAACAATTCCCATAAGCGAACCATCAAGACTTCTAAAAGGAACTGCTTTTACCAAGAATGTTGCCTTGGTTCTGTCCAGCCTTTCTTTCTCCAATTCGCATTCTACACTTCCTTCACCATGAAGAATTCTTCTAAGGGGACATCTTTCAGTATTACAGAGTTTACTTTTAAAAATCTCATAACACTTCTTGTTTGTTATCTGACGATCAGATAGGACATTGAGATTCAAAAATGTTTCGTTAATACGGAGAATATTATAATCAGCATCTATGACCCACATAGCATTTGCCGCTGTATTAAAAATCTGCTCTAATTCCGACTCAGATTTTTTTAATTTTTTAAGTGCCATTTCAAGTGAGAGAGGATATTTTTTAGATATTTTTCTGTTTGTAATCGATTTGCGTACTTTTACCGATTTATTTAAGTTTTGCTTTTTTGTTTTATTTCTATATTTTGTCTTGACCATTAAGTAGAGCCTTATTCTGCTTAAATGGTTCTAGAATATTCAGAAAAGCTTTAGATCATTCTATCAAATATTAATTTTTATTAAACCGAAACACAAGAGAAAAAAATAAGATTTGAAAGGACTGAATATAGCTTATAGGCTAAGTTCATAAAATATTATTCTTATCTAATATCTTGTCAATAATTTACAAATGTTGGATATATCTTATCAAAAACATCCTAATCAATAATAAAACGTTTATTTATATAAAAATTGGGAATATGGTCTTAAAGATAAAAAACCCCTAGTTATATCATCACATTTGTCACCCACTTTGAAAGACTTTCTTAAATCCCAAAAATTCTCCTCTTTTATAATATTTTATTTTTAAAACACTTACAGCTGTCACCTACTTTTCTTGTCTGTCACCCACTTTGTCACGCACTTTAGCTTATTGTAGGTGACAGTTTTTGAGTTAAAAATAAGGATCTTAAAGGAGATTAAAATTTATAAGTAATTGATTGACAGCGAGTTGACATTTTTTGACAAAACTCTGCGGCGCCGTTTATTTTTCTCAGACTATCTGACTATTTCCTGTGGAAATCTCATCATTTTTCTCATTTAATTTGACCATCTTCTTTATAAATTCACCCTTAATTTTCTCTATAAGCCTTTAAATTTCTGATAATTACGGCCTATTACGGTTAATTACGTTTTTTTCTCAGAAAATATGACCAATAACATTTGTTGTTACTGGTCATATCAAATGAGAAAAATGGTCAGATCAAATGAGAAAAATGTGTAGCAACTGGGAATTAGTCGGAATATCTTGTCAACTAAGGACTTATAGGAAAATTGTAAGAGAATTAAAAAAAGGTAGTCAAATAAAAGTTTATCAAATCAAATGGCATTTGTTAACGAGTAAATATCTCATCAATATTTTTCTTCAATACCTCGGATGTAAAAGGCATTAAAATATATCTGCTTACCCCTGCTTCTAGAGCGCTAATAATTTTCTCTTTCTCTGCCTGGTAAGTAACCATAAAAAAATGGGTGGATTTTAATGAGTCATCGCTCCTAACAGCCTTGAGAAGATCCAATCCTGACATCTTAGGAATATACCAGTTTGATATGATTAAATTTATTTTTTCTTTCTTTAATAAGGTTAAAGCACTCCTACCATTATCTGCTTCAACTATTCTATTGTAACCTAAATGATGAAGAATCCCTTTAAATATTTTTCTTATATTTTTAGAATTTTCCACAAGCAGTATTTTCATACTTAAATCAGGTATATTTTATGT
>Ga0307378_10002470_pt1 | contig 28281 bp, 28 predicted proteins | sample UN1MG_FD_202238 | JGI IMG/M metagenome (GOLD analysis project Ga0307378, IMG submission 202238) | Soil microbial communities from Risofladan, Vaasa, Finland - UN-1 | ecosystem: Environmental > Terrestrial > Soil > Coastal area > Acid sulfate soil | place: Finland: Risofladan, Vaasa | collected... | reverse complement strand
GTGGTTGCTGAGGGAATTACCTTACAGGTATTGGATGACAAACTGAAAACAGTGGAAAATTAGGGACAACCTTTTTCATTGATTATTGATTATACCCGCCTTCGCGGGCACAAGTTTACTATTGATTCTTTCTCGGTGTTCTCTGTGGTCATAAAAATCAGTGTAATCTGCGGTTAAGGAAAGAAATAAATAGAGATAGCCTTTTTCATTTACGAATTTCGATTTACGATTTACTATAAGGCATCAGGGAAAACCAGGGACAGTAAAAAGCACTGATCTCAAACGTTAGCTGAAAAGGGAAGCGCAGGTGAACATGCAGTCCGAATTCATCGAGCTCGTTAAGGTTGTCGGAACCTTCGCGCTTCTTGTGATCACGGCGATTGTGCTCCTTATGCTCTTGGTATCGATTGTTGACCGACATCCCAGGCCGAAGTCAGAGCCCAGGAAAGATGAAGATGCTAAACCCAGGAAGCCGTAAGGTGAGTCGAGGCCCGTGATAATTAAAAGAAGCAAAAACTAGGATATCTGGGGACACCATACATATTTATTGTTGAGAAAAACCAGGGGCAGCCAACTATTTATTTACGATTGTCGATTTGCGATTTACCATTGTCATTGATTATAGCTATTTACCTCGTGAGATGGCGGCTTCGCCTATCTCGTGCGGTGAACTATTTATTATTTGCTATTTACTATTAATTATTCTTCGTGTCTTTGTGTCTTAGTGGCCATTTACGATACCTCGCTTTTGCGGGCACAAGTTTGCGATCCATTCCCGCTTGAAACAAACAGATCGTATTTGCTTGAATTATAACTTCAATGTGTTATGATATATTCATTCCCGTGAAACCGGGTATTTATTCTACTGTCAGCTTTAATGTATTCCAGCATCGTGTAGGATTAATGCAACGAATAGAACGGTTTGCAAATTTTGAGGGGATGTTACAATGACAAATCAAACATCATCCGGAGATGCCGGCAAGTTCGTTAAAAATCGCTCTAATACCGTACAAAAACCGATATCAACCAGGACGCTGGCCGGTGCAGTGCTTGTGCTTGTGGCAGCGGCCGGAATCGGGATGGTTATCAGGGAATTTCGTTTCAGGTCGGCTGGGCAAATGCACCTGGCACAGGCACCAAAAGCAGTTCAACCGCGCAATATACCGGTAACCAGGCAGGCGCCGAAAGAGCTGGAAATTCAAAATATCCAGGAGGAGTTACCCATTGAGGATGTTTTTGTCGAGCCGGAGCCGCTCGCACCTGAGCCAGTCAGCCCGCCGCCCACATCGATAGTGGATGCCGATGGCCAGAATAATACCGAAGCTCAAGCGGAGCCGGCGGCAGAGCAGTTCGACGAGGGTCCGCAGTTCGACGACCCGCGGGTCAAGGAACAGCGCGGGCGCGTCGCTTTGGGTATGATTGGCCGCGATCCCGAAGCCGACGAGGTCTGGATCCGGATTATCAACGACCCGAGCGTATCGGAAAACGCACGCAGTAACCTGATTGAAGATTTGAACGAGGATGGATTCGCAGATCCGGACAATCCGACCTTAGATGAACTGCCGATGATTGAGTACCGCATCGAAATCATTGAAGACCTCTTGCCTTACGCCATGGACAAGGTCAACTCGGACGCCTTCAAGGAAGCACGCAAGGACCTCGTGAACATGGTTGACCGCCTGAACCGGCGGTAGTATCTTAGACAACTATGGGCTTTAATAGAAGGCAGATCCTATTTTACTAAGCTCGACATCAAGATCGCGGCCAGGTCTCACATGTTGAAGTTCTGAACAATATAGCGTCTAAGCGCGCAATGACAGAAAGTCCCTCGTCCGAGACAAAATCGGAGTCCACAGTCTCTTGGATTATCTGCAAAACATGTGATCAGCCTGGTGGAGCCAATAATGAATACCGGGCAAAGTCTTGCGAGCCCTGATTTAGTTCGAAATCCGGGGACACCATACTTATTTCCCTATTATGCTATATATTTTATAGATTAGGGCCGGTTTTGAAGCCAATAGGGTAGATTTACAGGAATTTTTGATTTTTTTTAGAAATCATGTTTGACTTTTTGCCGAAATGATTACATAATGTAATCATGAGAATAATTTCGAGAGCCAGGTTAAGGGAGTTCTGGCAGGCCCATGCGACAACGGGAGCTTCTCTGGAGATATGGCATGAAGTTGTCAAACAAGCAGAATGGAATAAGCCAGATGACATAAAACAAACTTTCGGTGATTCGATAGATATTTTCAAGAAGTGCAAGAAGTTAGTATATATATTCGATGTTGGTGGAAATAATGTGAGAGTTATTTGTGATGTAAACTTCAAGACAAAGATAGTATATATTTTGTTCGTCCTAACTCACGACGAGTATAGCAAGGACAAATGGAAGGAAAAACTGTGTTAACCAAAAAAAAGAAAAAAGCAAATGGAAAAATGAGTCAACTTCCAAAAGAATGGAACGATTTAGTCATTTTTTTGAAACCGATTCACACAAAAGGTGATTATGATAAAGTTATACATGTTCTCGATGAGCTTGTTGGTCGTACTGATTTAACCAAAGACCAAAAAGATTTTGTTGAGAGTCTTTCTATCTTAGTAGAGGCTTATGAAAATGAGCATGAGCCAATCAAAGAAAATAACGATCCAATAGAAACTCTGAAATTTCTTTTAGAAGCTAACAATATGAGCCGTTCAGATTTGGGGAATTTGTTAGGTAGTCGTTCACTGGGGTCTGTAATTATGAACCACAAACGAGAATTAAGCAAAAACCATATTAGAATACTATCTGAGCGTTTTTCCGTAAGCCCAAACCTATTTCTATAATCCTTTTAATCGTCAAGACAAAAAATCCCATCCCAACCATATTCTGAAATCGGGGACATCTTACTTATTTCTCCCTCTCATTGTAGGGAATTAGCAAATCCGGAATTAAAGGGATACGCCTGCCCCATAGGGTGTACATTTTTCGATGAGTTATGCTTGCTAATGACAGGCGTGGTGATTGATTATTGATTATTTACTATTGATTATTGTCCCTGCTTTCGCAGGGATGACAATATTATTTATCTGCGTTCTCTGCGTCCATCTGCGGTTATATAATACGATACTGATGAACTTCGTTAAAGCAGTGTTTTTCAGTGTTAATCTGTGTCTAAAAACTCCTTACAGACACGGAATCACTCAGATTTACACAGTTTTTATCCTTTTTTTATAATATAGTGTTTATCCCCGTTAATCCTTCGGCTCTGCTCAGGACGGCGTCTGCGTTCATCCGCAGTTTCATAATCAACAAGTTTCTTCGCCCAAGCAAACGGAAAGCTTGAATCTTTAAGACAGATTTGATATTCTACCCGGCAGTTCTCGGGAATCGGCCGTAAGGCGTTCTGTGGACTGACAAAGAGCTATTAGAAACGAGGCTTAGCGGTGTAACTGGGCCCTTCGACAAGCTCAACACAGGCAAGGATTTGCGATTGTTTATGGCAAATACCTGTGAATATTAATAAAGTAAGACTTGAACTCGTGCAAAATAAAGATTAGGCATACTCTGAAAAGGAATAGATACAAATGAACTATTGCGTTGTCGGATTACAGTGGGGCGACGAAGGCAAAGGCAAGGTTGTCGATATCCTCGCCGAGCATAGTGATATCGTTGTACGATACGGCGGCGGCGCCAATGCAGGCCACACCGTTATCGTAGGTGACAGCCGGTTCGCTCTTCACCTTTTACCCAGCGGTTCGGTCCGGCCGGATACTATCTGCGTTATCGCAAACGGTGTCGTAGTTGACCCGGATGTGCTGATAAAGGGAATTGACACACTCGCCGAGAAAGATATTTCGCTCGATGGCCGGCTCCTGATCAGTGAAAATGCCCACGTTGTGCTGGACTATCACAAACAAGAGGACCAATTACGCGAAGAGTCGCTCGCCAAAAACAAGCTCGGCACCACTATTAGAGGTATCGGCCCCTGTTACGCTGACAAGGTCGGCAGAAGCTATACTGTCCGAATGGGCGATTTAAGGGACACCGAGGCGCTCGAAACCAAACTGCGAACGATCGTCGAGTACAAGAACAAAATTTTCAAAGCCCTTTATAACGCTGAGTCGATAGGTGCAGACGAAATCTTCGAAAAGTGTAAAATCTATGCCGAAAAGCTCCTGCCCTTCACGACAGACACGACCGAATTTCTGCACAAATCAATTGCCGGCGGCAAATCCATCCTTTTCGAAGGCGCCCAGGGCTCGCTGCTCGATCTCGATCACGGCACTTTTCCGTTTGTTACCAGCTCGAACTCAAGTTCGCTCGGTATGCCGGCCGGCTGCGGCGTGCCGGCCAAATTCGTCGATAAATTCATCGGTGTAATCAAGGCCTACACAACGAGAGTCGGCGCCGGGCCTTTCCCTGCCGAGCAGGACAACGAAACGGGCCAATACATCCGTGACAAGGGCAACGAGTACGGCACCACGACAGGCAGGCCCCGACGATGCGGCTGGTTCGATGCCGTGGCTGTAGCCTACGGCGTAACCATCGGCGGCATCAGCGAAGTCGCATTGATGCATCTGGATACGCTCAGCGGCCTGGAAGAACTGAAGATTTGCAGAGCGTATGAAATCAATGGAGAAGAGACAACCTTTTTCCCGGCAAACGAGGCCAGACTCTCCCAGGCCAGATGCGTTTATGAAACAGTGCCGGGCTGGAGCGAGGACCTGACAGAAGTAAACAATTTTCAGGACTTGCCGGTGAACGCCCAAAACTATGTTCGCCGAATTGAAGAACATATCGGCAAACCGATTACATTTGTTGGCGTCGGACCAAAACGAAGTCAGACAATATTCAGACAATAGCGTTCATCTCTCACGATAATATGAACTTAATACTACAAGCTGCCAACTATGGAAACTTTTGAACAGAAACTCAGGAAAACCGCAAAACGACTTGGTTTGAAGCCCGAACAGATACCACGTCATATCGCAATCATTATGGACGGCAACGGCCGGTGGGCACAGCATAAATCGCTGCCGCGAGTCATGGGGCATCGCCAGGGCGCAAAAATAATTGAAAGAATAGCTTTATTTTGCGTCGATTTGGGCATCGAATCTCTGACTTTGTATTCTTTCAGTACAGAGAACTGGAATAGGCCCAAATCCGAAATCAACGCTCTTATGCACATCCACTCCGAATATCTTGTCGATATCCGGCCTACGCTGATGAAAAACAATGTAAAATTAATTCACCTTGGCAGGAAAGAAGGACTCCCGGCACAGGTACTAAAAGACCTCTCGGAAACAATGGAGCAGACATCCGCCAATACCGGCATGATACTTGCCCTGGCGTTGAATTACAGCGGCAGGACGGAAATTGTGGATGCGACTCGGAAGATCGCAAAAGCATATAAAAAGGGCAAACTCCGCCTGAAAGACATCGATGAACAATGCGTAAGCCAAAATCTGTACGCGAGCAATCTGGGCGAGCCGGACTTGTTGATCCGCACGGCAAACGAAATGAGAATCAGCAACTTTCTGCTCTGGCAAATTTCATATAGTGAATTCTATGTTACGAAAACGCTTTGGCCGGATTTCACAAAAACTTCTGTCGAAAAAGCAATCCTGGCCTACGCTTCAAGAAAACGACGTTTTGGAACTCTCTAAACGAAACCATAGCCGATAAACAACAAGCTCAAAAATATAAAGCTGACTTTTGCAAAGCGCTCGTACGAATTAATATGCTCAGATACAGGTTGTTTTTTGGAACATTGATGACGCTGTTATTTACCGCAGCCGTCGTTTTCGACGGTTGGATGGATGGCTCTCTTACAACTTTAGCAGCCGACGATAAACCAGTGCAGGGAACGGTTCTCTGTATTCTCGTCGCCCTGCTGATAGTCCCCGGACAATTCGAGCTGTCGAGACTCGCGGCGGCAAAAAATTTGAAGATTTTTCTCCCTGTTTCGATTACCGCTTCGATTTTATTCGCCACAAACCGCTATTTGCAGCAGCTTGTAGAATTTCAGCCGGAAACTTATCTCAGTCTCCTATCGGCTTTCGTGCTGTTGGTATTGCTTTTATACCAATATAAAACCCGCGGAACTTCGGGCGTTTTAGCCAATTGCGGAGCAAATTATTTTTCGATCCTGTACCTAGGACTTCTCAGCAGTTTTTGTGTGGCAATTCGAATAGAATTCGGACTCTGGCCTTTGCTAATGTTTGTTTTTGTCGTAAAATCCGCCGACATAGGTGCTTACTCGATCGGGACCCTGTTTGGCAGACATAAATTTTCGCCAAAAATCAGCCCCGGAAAAACATGGGAAGGAATGGGCGGCGCCGTTGCAGCAGCGATAATTGTTGCTATTGGTTTTGCGTTAATTTGTGATATAATGCCCTGGTGGCCGGCGGCAATATTCGGCCTTGGTTTTGCGTTTATCGGCCAACTGGGCGATCTGGCCGAGTCTATGATAAAACGGGACGCCGAGCAGAAAGATTCGGCAAATAAGGTGCCCGGCTTCGGCGGCGTGCTGGACATCGTAGATTCGCCTCTCGTTGCTGCGCCGCTGGCATATTTATTCTTTATGTGGAGCTCCTGACAGAGCAGAGCTTTGGAAGTCACGATACAATTAGATTCGACCGACAAGCAGCTCGAATTGTTCGGCCCGGCCGACAGTTACCTTCGGCTTTTGCGCCAATCACTCGGCGTGCAGATTACCGCCCGCCAGAGCAGGTTAATGATAACCGGCAAAGAAGACGATGTGAAAAAAGCCGCCGGGATTGTCGACAAAATGCAAAAACAGCTTATCAAACATCGTTCACTCACCGCCGAGGATGTAACCTCCTTTATCAAGCACAAGGATTTACTCAAAACTCTCGATACCGGCAAGGGCATTAGCGTCTATTCGCATAAAAAGGTCATCGAGCCGACCACAAAGGGACAGCTAAAGTATATCGAAACGATGTTAGCCAACGACCTGACCTTTTGTATCGGACCGGCGGGAACCGGCAAAACATACCTGGCAGTCGCAATTGCCGTCTCAATGCTGAAGAAAAAACAGATCCGGAGAATCGTCCTGGCACGACCGGCTGTTGAGGCCGGCGAAAAACTCGGTTTTCTGCCGGGCGATTTGCAGGCAAAAGTAAATCCATATCTTCGTCCCCTGTTCGACGCCCTCGAAGACATGATGGATTTTACACAGATGAAGAAATTTGTGGAGCTGGATATAATCGAGATAATTCCACTTGCCTTTATGCGCGGCCGGACGTTAAACGAAGCCGTCATCATCTGTGACGAAGCCCAAAATACCTCGGCATTACAGATGCTGATGGTACTAACAAGACTGGGCAATGGCTCGAAAATGATAATAACAGGCGATATAACACAAATAGATCTGGAACCCGGACAGAAAAGCGGAATGATCGAGGCAATTGAAACGCTGCGACGAATCAAAGGCATAGGTTACACGGAATTAAACCAGAGGGATATAGTGCGGCATCGACTGGTTCAAAATATTGTGCAGGCTTATAAAGAAAGAGCTAAAGCCGATTAGCCGTCATTACGTGCAGGATAGATAGATGGGATTTTGGAAGAAAACAAGTCCGAGGCGAAATCAGGTTCGCAAGAACATATCTGCCGAGCGTTTTTCACGAATAAGCCGGCTCGCCAACACTGATTCTTTAATCTCGATCCTGATATGGCTGCTTTTCGTAGTCCTCTGCACCCTCATTTTATCTATCCCGCAAGCCGGCATTCTCCAGGTAATACCAATAGCTGTTATAGTTGTTTTGATTTCCCTGGCCGGCGCTTTGTATATCCAGCACTTCCAAAAGCGAATAACAAAGAACCACGCCAGAGCATTAGTTCTGGTCGGCGTATTCATCCTGTTATTAGTCACAACCAAACTCGGCGTCTTGTCAACCGGGCAAACCTTTTGGGCTACTGCAACCGCCGTCACAACAGCAATCATTATGACAATCGCTTATGATCAGCGTTTCGCGATAGGTATGAGTATCTTCTATTGCCTTTTTGCCTGTCTCACCGTAGAGCCGATAGAATCTCAACTGACGAATTTCTACCTGTTTTTGACAATGGCCGCCGGTGCAACTACCTGCTGTTTTTGTCTGAAAGAAATCCGCACGAGAATTAAATTGCTCCAGGTCAGCACGCTGGCGGCGGTAATCGTGTTCGTAACAGCAGCCGCTCTTAACTTTTTATCCCAAAACCTCAACCCTGCTAATATTGTCAGGGACTCGGCCCTTCACGCCGGCATTACCCTTGTGGTCGGCGTGCTCATTCAGGGTTTGCTGCCGCTTATCGAAAAAGCCTTTCGCATAGCAACGAGTATGACGCTGCTGGACTATAGCGATGCCAACCAGCGCTTGTTGAAACGGCTTCATATGGAAGCACCCGGCACATTCAGTCACAGCCTGTTGATCGGCTCTATTGCCGAGGCCGCCGCCGAAGCAATCGGACGCAACGGTCTCTTGTGCCGGGTAGGCGCCTACTACCACGATATCGGCAAAATCAATAAGGCCGGCTATTTCGTTGAAAATGAACTTGGCTCGGCCAGCAGACACAAAGAACTCTCGCCGACAATGAGTCATTTAATTATCGTGGGTCATGTTAAAGACGGGATAGAAATGGCCAAGGAATACGGCCTGCCCAGCGTGCTTCGACAATTTATCGAAACACACCACGGCACAACATTAATCGAACATTTCTACAACGAGGCAAAAAAACAAAAAACAAAAAACGCGAAAGGAAAAACGGCCGATGCTCCTTCCGAGAGTGAATTCAGGTATCCGGGCCCGAAGCCGCGAATAAAAGAAGCTGCCATTGTTATGTTGGCCGATACCGTAGAAAGTGCCGTCAGAAGCCTGCCTGAAGTAACACCGACAAAAATAGAAGCGGTCGTGCACAATATGGCAATGAAGCGTCTGCAGGACGGCCAATTCGACGAATGTGATATGTCTCTGAGGGAACTAAGTCAGATAGAAGCAAGCATATCAAAAACTCTCGCGGCACACTATCACGGACGAATCGCTTATCCAAAACCACCGGATGAACCTCCGGAGACAGATTCTCAAACCGAGCAGCGCGAGCAAAAAAATAATTAACAATCATGGCTTCTTCCAAACAAGACCAAGACATAGTCATTCGAATCATTAAAAATTTCAAAGACATAGACATATCACCACTTAAAATAAAAAAATTGGCAAAGGCCGTCTGCAATCGTTTTGCGAGGCACGAACCACAAGATACAAGATACGAGATTAGTATCGCTATAGTCGACGATAATGAAATCCGGGAATTGAACAGAGAATTCCTGAACAGCAACGCTGCCACCGATTGTTTGAGCTTCGATTTATCCGACGATGAAAAGGGATTGAAAATTTTTGATCTGGTCGTTAACGGAGAAATGGCCGCCAGGCAGGCAAATCGGCGGGGCCATTCAAGCGAAGCCGAACTGGCCCTGTACATCACGCACGGCTTGCTGCACAACCTCGGATTCGACGATTCGGCGCAAAGCCAGGCCCGGAAAATGCACGAGACCGAAGATGAAATTTTGCAGGAATTCGGCTACGGCATGGTATATAATAAAGATACAAGACCAAAAGAACATTAGAGCACAGGCAACGTAAGACCTGTGCATCAAAATAGCTGAAAGGGTATAAAAAAGTGAATTACGCTGGTTGGGCGGTTCTGTTAATTAGCCTTCTCGCCGGCGGCTCATTGTTCTTTTCCGTCAACGCCGTCGCTCTGCGAATATTTTCACACGTCAAATTGCAGGAAGCATTCAAAGCGGCCATCAAGAAAGAGGATTCAAAAGATCTCACCGAACGGCTTTCGGAAATGGAAGAAGAGCTGATTTTGACATGCTCCCTGTACCGGCTCATCTTCAATATGTGCATACTGCTGGTGTTGGTTTTTGTTTTCACCAGCCGGGGCGAACCGGCAAGCCGGGTCAGCCTCGCTGTAGATTATCTGCTTGCAGCTCTCGTGGCATTTGGGATATTTTCGGTATTCAGCCTGGCCATACCTCACGCATGGGCGAAATATGCAGGTGAAAAAATCCTGAGCCGTACGTACCGCATCGTCATGCTCTTTGCGTTTATCGCTTCACCCATTCTATATATCTTCAAACTATACGACAGCTTTGTCCGGCGTCTGGCAGGTATCGCCGAAACAACGCCGGAAGAACAACACGAAGAAAGACAGGAAGAATTCCTGACAGGCCTTGAGCAGCACAAAACAGATGGCGTGCTCGATGAAGAAGAGCAGGAAATGATCGAAAACGTGCTGGAGTTACGAAGCAGCACGGCCGACGAAATTATGACTCCCCGCACCGACATCGTCGCCGCCGAGGTCAACTCCGATTTGCAGCAGGTTCTGCAAACCATTACATCCGGCGGCCATACGCGCATCCCGGTATACGAAGAGAATATCGACAACATAGTCGGCCTTATCTACGCCAAGGACCTTCTGGCCGAGATCGGCAAAGACCCGGTGGATTTCAAGCTCCGTGAAAAAATGAGGAAGGTCTACTTTGTCCCTGAAACAAAACCTCTGCGCGTTCTGCTGCACGAGTTTCAAAACCAGAAATTGCACATTTCCATCGTGCTGGACGAATACGGCGGGACGGCCGGCATCGTGACTCTGGAGGATATTCTCGAAGAGCTCGTGGGCGAAATCACCGACGAGTACGAAGAAACACCCGCCGAACCTATAAAGAAAATCGATCAAAACACGATCGAGGCCGATGCCAGAATATACATTGACGACCTGAACGACGAGTTCGATCTGAATCTGCCTGAAGACGAAGATTACGAGACCATCGGCGGCTTTGTCTTCTCCCGTCTGGGCTACATTCCGAAAACCGACGAAAGCTTCGATTACGAGAATCTAAAGTTCACCATTGCCTCTGCCGAAGCCAGAAAAATCAAACGAATCAAAATCCAGAAAGTTCCCGAACAATAGCTATGCTGACCAAGGACCTGGCTATCTGCATACGCGCAATCGATTATTCCGAAACATCTCAGATTGTCTCGTTTTTTACAAGAGCCACCGGCAAAATCGACGCCATCGCGAAAGGCTCGAAACGGCCCAAATCTCCCTTCGACGGACCCATCGAAGTACTCTCGCACGGGAATATCGTCTTTGTCGATTCCGCCGGAGAAAAGCTCGCTACATTAACCGAATTCCAGCAGCAGCCCGCTCTCATAAATCTGCGCAACGACCTTTTTGTGCTTTACACCTGCCTTTTCGCCGCCGAGCTGCTCAATAACCTGACACACGATTACGATCCTCACCCTGAGCTTTTCGACAGCTTTCTGGAATTCCTGCACAATTCCAACGAGCAGCATTCAACGAGCGATAATGAGCGTGACATCCTGGCACTGCTGATATTATTCCAATTGACCCTGCTCAAGGAAATCGGCCTCCAGCCGATTCTTAGTCATTGCGTAAACTGCAAAACGAGTCACGAGTCACGAGCCGCAGGCCACGAAATTTATTTCAGCAGCACCGCCAACGGGCTGATCTGCAGGGATTGCGAGCCAGGTTTTCCCGACAAGATCAGGCTCTCGAAAGAGGCTTCAGCCTGTCTGGTCAGCCTGAAACAGATACCCGGGTCAGCGGAGAAAACGCTTAAGGAAATCGAAAAGGTTTTGGTCCATTACTTGACGGGACTGCTCGGCCGAACGCCGAAAATGGCCAGGCACATCCTCAGGAACTGACTTTTCTTGATGGTGTGTATTGGGCCGGGAACTATCTAATGCCGTTTCTAAAAAGCAATTGTCACAATTTGTCATTCCCGCGAAAGCGGGAATCCATTGTTCTGTTTCTGGATTCCGGCTCAACAGGCCGGAATGACATAAAAGCAAAAGTTATACTAATTTAATAGAAACGGCACTAACATACTTGCATGGTAAATACAGAATATAACACAGGACCGCAGTTTGGGGCGGGCACGGCGAAGTTTATCGCCATGATGCGAAGATGTCTGGAAAACAGGTACGCGCCGCTGGTCATAGCCGGGATTGCCGCCGTGATTATGCTTCCGGCATTAAATGCCGGCCTGATACAGGACGACCTGTTCCATCGTATAAGACTTGTCGAACCTTCCCAATTGCCCGGGGAGCTTTCCGGCACCGGATTGATCCCTCCGGATGCAGGCGAACTATCGGCGGCACTTCGTGACATGCACTCTTTTGCTCGAACTCAGCAGGATGCCGACAATTTGAAGGAGTCGGGCCTGTGTCCATGGTGGACCGCTAAGAATTTGCGATTTGCCAACTGGCGGCCTTTGGACAGCTTTACTCATTGGCTGGATTATCGCCTGTTCCCGAATTCGCCGCCCCTGATGCATTTACACAACATCGCCTGGTTCACGGCAGTGGTGTTTTTACTGACCATCCTGTATCGACAATTAATGACCCCTGTCTGGATGGCTACTCTTGCAGCACTGCTTTACAGCATTGATGACAGTAACTACTTCCCCGCAATGTGGATAGCAAACAGGAACCTGCTGCTGGCACTGTTCTTTTCCATCCTCACGCTGCTGCTCCACCACAAGTGGCGACAACAAAATTCGCTGGCCGCAGGCGTTGCCGCACCTTTTACACTGCTCTTGTCTCTACTGTCAACCGAAGCCGGCATAGCGACTTTTGCCTACCTTTTCGCTTATGCTCTTATCATCGACGGTGGAAGCCGGATCCGAAGAATCGTAAGCCTGGCACCGGGTTTCATCGTGATTGCAGTCTGGCGGTTGATTTACAACGCGCTCGGGTATGGAGCGGCGGCAAGCGGTTTTGTCATCGACCCGGGACGTGAACCCCTGCGCTATGCCCGGGCCGTGCTGGAGCGGGCGCCGGTCCTTCTTTCCGGTCAATGGGGCGGCACGCCCGCTGAAATGCTCAACCTGTTTTCCGAATACGCCGGAGCATGGTATTTACTCGCCTCTGCGCTGTTTCTGGCCTTAATCCTGCTTGTCTTTATTCCGCTGCTGCGCAAAAACCGTGTGGCACTCTATTGGTTTATTGGAATGGTGCTCTGCGTGCTGCCAATATGTGCGACCAGCCCGATGAACCGCAATCTGCTCTTTGTGGCAATCGGAGCTTTCGGAGTGATGATGCAGTTCATCGGCGGATTGTTTGCTAAAGAAAACTGGGTTTCGGGATCGCGCTTCTGGCGAGTCCCGGCGTGGATACTTTGTGTTATGCTGATTTTTGTTCACGCAGGCTTTGCCATCATATCCCGGGCAAGAGCGCCAAAAATGGTGTCCTTTATCTTCGACACTTTCTATTCGACGATTGAAGTGGATCCCGCCGACGACCTGACGGGTAAGACCCTGGTAGTGGTCAATGCCCCCAATCCGTTTCTATTTCTCGGCTTGCCCGTTCTAAGAGATTACTGGGACCAAACGCTCCCGGCAAGAACCCGCCTTCTGGTTCCGGGCTATAATCCATTGAAGATCACCCGCACAGGCGAAAAAACGCTGCTAATTGAAACCCAGGCCGGCAGCCTTCTGAGAACCGATCCTTCTCGCAGAGATTTCAAGCCGAACTTCGTCTACTTCTATCATGAGCTAACCAGCCTGTTCGGCGCCGAAGACATGCAGTTTAAGCCCGGCGAGAAAATAGAACTGACCGACATGTCGGCCGAAATCATCAGCGTGGACGCCTACGGCCAACCGACAACGGTTCGATTCGATTTCAACGTATCTTTAGACGACCCGGCTTTGCGCTGGCAGCAATGGAGCTGGAAAAAGAGCGGCTTCGGCTCCTACTCTACATTCGAAATCCCGGCAATAGGAGAGCAATCCTATACAACCGGACCATTTGGCGATATGTAATACGATTTCTGATTAGTAACTGCGCTTGCCTGGGTCATCTCGAGCGAAGCGCAGCGGAGTCGAGAGATCTGGTTACTGTACATGGATTGGTTTCGTATACCAGATTTCTCCGCTTCTGGCCACTTCGTGGCCCTCCGGTCGAAATGACAAAAGTGCACAATTTAATCGTATTTGGTATAAGTTTATCCTTAACTTTTCTCAAAAAGTTCCGGTTCAGCAGGTGCGATTTTCTTTTTGTGGGGCTTTATGCCGAGGTGCTCGCAGGCCTGGGGTGTGATTTCTCTGCCGCGTTTGGTTCGGCGTAGAAAACCTATTTGCAGCAGGTACGGTTCTACGACGTCTTCGAGCGTGTCGCGTTCTTCGCCGAGCGTCGCGGCGATTGCGTCAATGCCCGCCGGGCCGCCGTTATAGACATTCACCAGCGCACGCAGAAAAGCTCTATCCAGCTCGTCCAGGCCTAATGAGTCGATCTGCTCCATCTTCAGCGAGCTTTCGACAATATCCGAGCTTAGGATGCCGGAGCCTTTGACCTGGGCGTAGTCACGGACGCGCTTTAGCAGGCGGTTGGCCACTCTCGGCGTGCCGCGGGAGCGGTCCGCAATCAACTCCAGCGTCCCATCCTCGCACTGTAACTTCAGCAGCCCCGCGGACCTGGCCAGAATCTCCGTCAGCTCTTCGCTGTTGTAGAATTCCAGGTGATACAGCATTCCGAACCGGCTGCGAAGTGGGGCGCTGAGCAGTCCGGCCCGCGTCGTAGCACCAATCAGAGTGAAAGCTTTAAGCGGGAAGTTTATCGTCTTTGCGTGCAGGCCGCTGTCAACGGTGAAGTCGACCTTGAAATCCTCCATCGCGGGATAGATAAACTCTTCCACTGGCGTGCTCAGCCGGTGAATCTCATCGATAAAGAGCACATCGCCGGTATTGATATTGCTCAGAAGGCCCATTACGTCACCGGCCTTTGCCAGGGCAGGGCCGGATGAGCACCGTATCCGCGCCCCCATCTCGTTCGCCACGACGTTCGCCAGCGTCGTTTTGCCGAGGCCGGGCGGGCCATAGAACAAAATATGCTCCAGAGGTTCGGACCTCTGCCTGGCCGCTGCGATGGCGATGGCGACCTTTTCCCTGACGTTCTGCTGGCCCACACATTCACCCAGGGACTTCGGCCGAAGCGAAATATTGAAATTCTCCTCGGCCTCGTTCAAAGATTGCCCGCCTATGATTCTGCCTATAGCCATGATTTAAGTTTTGAGTTTTTAGCTTTAAGTTTTTAGTTTTTCAGACTTCGACGCCTTGCTTCAGTCTATACACCAGAGGCACAAGCGCCTCGGCCGATTTTATATCGGGGTGCTTTCGGCAGGCCAATTCGACCATCTCCATCGCTTCGGCCCGTTTCTCGCCCCAGGCGATGAGAATCTCCAGGGCCTCGATCTGGAACGGTTTGAACCCGGCCGCCTGCCGGGCCGGTTCGGCTCCGGCGGCAAAAGACTGAAGCTTGCCCTTCAACTCGGCGACAATCTGCTGAGCCATTCGTTTGCCTATAGCCGGAAGTGACATGAGGGTCTTGTCGTCGGCGTTCTCGATAGCCGCGGCGATGGTCGCTATCGGCATGCTCAGAGATCGCAGCCCCTTCTTGATACCCATCCCTTTTACGCTGATATATTTCCTGAAAAAGTCCCTCTCGCCCGTACTCAAAAATCCGACCATCCTCGGTATCATGTTTCCGCCGCCCGGCGTGCCCTCGTAATATTCCATCGTGCAAAGAGTCACGTCCGAGCCGACCTGCCCGGACAGGGCGCTGACACAATAGCCCGGCAGCATGACCTCATAACCGACCGCCCCGACCTGAACCAGGCAGCAGTCCGTATCGAGCTTCATCAGTTTTCCTTCAATCTTCGCTATCATGAATCAATTGACTATTGACTATTTTCTATTGATTATTTTCTGAACCTTTTCAACCTGCACTTATTAAAAAACAACGCTTTTGGTCGAATTCGCACAGCACAGCGCCGCGGCGATGGCATCGGCGACGTCGCTCGGCTCGGGCAGTTCGGGCAAGCACAGAATGGTCTGAATGGTTCTCTGCACCTGCTCCTTGGACGCCCTGCCGTTGCCTGTAATCGATTTTTTTATGCGCGTGGCACTGAAACTTCTGACCTCAATCGCCGCTTCGGCACACTTTTGCAGTATAACACCTCTGGCGTGTCCCATCAATATCGCCGTCCTCGGATGGGCATAGTGCGAGTACAATTCTTCGACCGCTACGACGTCAGGGCTTAAACTTTTAAGCAGCGACGCAGTATCGTCGGCTATCCTGTTCAATCTCTGCTCCAAAGCCAGGTCGGCAGGCGTGCGAACAACTCCCGCCTCAACCATCTTCTCCCCGTCCGGCCCAATCTCCAGGCAGGCATACCCGCAGACGAGCAGACCCGGATCTATACCGAGGAATCTCATTTCATTCTCCAGGTAGTCTTATCCGGCGTATCTTCCAGCACTATTCCCATTTCATCCAGCTTGTTACGAAGAGCATCGGCTTTGGCAAAATCCTTTTCTCTGCGGGCCTGATTTCGCTGGTCTATCAGGACATTAACCAGCTTGTCCATCAGCTCATCATCGGACCCTTCCGCTTGCGGATAATCGTCTTTTACAATACCAAGAACGTCACCGCCCAATCTGCCGAACTGCTCATCAACCGCACCAAGAGTTTGAGCGGTTGCGTTGCCGTCCTGGAGCAGCTTGTTTGCCAGACGAACGAGATCGAATACGACCGACAGAGCAACCGAGGTATTCAGGTCATCGTTCATTGCCGCTTCGAATCTGGTCTTCAACTGCTCAAGTTGTTCTGCAACCTGTTTGTCGAGGTCGCCATCGGCCGCCCGGCTCATCTCTTTTCGGACTGCCTTGACCGTCTCGGTAATTTTTCCGTAACCGCTCTGGGCGGCAAACAACGCCGCATCCGAAAAGTCGAGCGGGCTTCTGTAATGGCTGTTCAAAATCAACTGCCTTACAGCTAATGGATCATAACCTCTGGTCAATCTTTCATGCGCACCGGAAAAAGCTTGTTTCAGTGTAATAGAATTATTCAGACTCTTGCCCATTTTCTGCCCGTCAACAGTAATCATATTGTGGTGCACCCAGTACCGAACGAAGGGCACGCCGTTGGCCGCCTCGGACTGAGCGATTTCGCACTCGTGATGCGGGAACTGGTTCTCCAGCCCGCCGCCGTGGATGTCGATAGTCGTGCCCAGGTATTTCATACTCATTACCGAGCATTCCAGATGCCAGCCGGGATAGCCCTGACCCCAGGGGCTCGGCCACTGCATAATATGGTTCGGCTCAGCCTTCTTCCAGAGCGCGAAATCCGCCGGGCTCTTTTTGTCCGGCGAAACTTCCACGCGGGCCCCGGCCATCATTTCCTCGATATTCCTGCCGGAAAGCTTGCCGTAGTCCTTGAATTTAGACACGTCGAAATACACCGAGCCGTTGACCTCGTAAGCGTAGTCTTTTTCCAGAAGTGTTTTTACAAGCTCGATTTGCTCGATGATATGACCGCTTGCTCGCGGGCTGATATCCGGCCGGACGCAGTTCAATTCGTCCATGTCCTCGAAGTAGCTTCGAGTATAAGATTCGGCCAGCGCCATCGGATGTTTCTTCTCTCTTTTAGCCGCCTCGCCGATCTTGTCCTCGCCCTCATCCGCATCGTCGGTCAGATGGCCAACATCGGTTATATTCTGCACATAAGTAACGGCGTATCCGAGATAACGCAGATATCGAACCAGAATATCGAAGCTGACATAACTTTTCGCGTGCCCCAGATGAGCGTGCCCGTAGACGGTCGGTCCGCAAACATATATCCCAACCACGCCTTCCTGCAACGGCTCGAATTGCTCTTTCTTTCTCGTCAGACTGTTATAAAGCTGCAATCCCATAAAAAACCTTCCATTGACTATTTTCTATCGACTATTGACTATTTTTCTGTGACCCACGCCTCCCTGTCCGGTGCAGGGTTGACGGATTTCTGATATGCTCAACTTCTCAATAGTCAATATTCAATTGTAAATAGTCAATTATAACGTTCTTCTTCTTTTCTTTCTCAAAAGCGTCGTTGCCGTGGCGGCCATGGCCTGGCCGGCTCCTATCTCGCCGAGGCCTTCGTTGGTTTTGGCCTTGACGTTTACCGCCGTAAAATCAATGCCCAAGAGTCCCGCGATGCATCTTTTCATCTGCCCCTTGACCGGCCCGAGCTTCGGCTCTTCCGTATGAATAATCAAATCAACGTTAATCACTTCCCACTTTTTTTCTTCCAGCCCTTCTTTTACTATTAACAGAAGCTCTTTACTGTCGACATCCTTTAAGGCCGGATCGGTATCGGGAAACAATGTCCCTATATCCCCCATGCCGCTGGCCCCAAGCAGCGCATCGATTACAGCGTGCAGGCCCACGTCGCCGTCGCTGTGTCCTGCCAAACCGGCCGGGTACGGCACATAGACTCCGCAGAGCATTAATTTCCTGCCCTCAACGATCCTGTGAATATCCGTGCCGATACCTATTCGATATCCGGCGTCTTGCTCCTCAATCACAGTATCCCCTTTGTGCTTGGAACATCCGTCCCGAGAACGCTCACGGCCGTACCCAGGGCCTTGCCAAGTCCCTTGAAAATCGCCTCAGCTATATGGTGGCTGTTCGTGCCGTACGGCACATTGATATGCAGATTAAACCTGCCTGTATTCGAAAAGCTCCGCAGCATTTCTTCGAGACATTCAACGTCAAAGTCGCCGATTTTATCCGTTCGATATTCGACGTTATAAACGCAGGTCGGCCTGCCGGACAAATCCACAGAGACATTAGCCAGGGCGTCCTCCATCGGCACGGAGCTGTAGCCGTACCTGGCGATTCCTTTTTTATCGCCGAGAGCTTTTAGCAGGCATTCGCCCAGGCATATTGCGATATCTTCGACCGTATGGTGCGCATCGACTTGTAAATCGCCTTTGGCTTTTACAACCAGATCGATTCCGCCGTGCTTGCTCAAATGCGTGAGCATGTGATCTAAAAAGCCGACACCACTATCTATCTCATACTTACCGACGCCGTCCAGATTAAGCTCGACAGTTACGTCGGTTTCTTTTGTTTGTCTGTGAATTTGTGCAATGCGCTCGTCCATAAGAACTGTCCTCTTTATCTACTGGGGTAAGTGCCTAAAGTTGAGAGTGCCTAAAGTGACTAAAGTTAAAAGCGGCGATGCCACAATTTAGTCAATTTAGTCACTTTAGCTCACTTTAGTCACTTTTCCTTATGATTTCTTTCAAAGCCAAAATAACCTTATCGTTTTGTTCCTCAGTACCAACCGTTATCCTCAACTTATTTTCCAGTCCGGGCAGGTCAAAATACCTGATGTAAATATTGCGCTGCACCAACTTATCATAAATTACTCTCGCCCGGCAATGCTTAGTCTCGGCAAGAACAAAATTCGAGTAGCTTCGCAGCACTTCGAATTTCAAAGCACGAAGCTGCTCAGTCAATAAATCACGGGCTTTCTTTACTTTCTCGGTCGTCTGCCTGAAATACTCCTGGTCTTTTATCGCTGCCGTCGCCACAGTGATAGCGACAGCATCGACATTGTAAGAATCCTTGACCTTCATTAGGCCGGATATCAGGCCAGCCGGGGCAATCGCATAGCCGAAACGCAGCCCGGCAAGACCGTACCCTTTGCTCATTGAGCGAAGGATAATTACATTATCGAAGTCTTTAACCAGCCCGGCACAATTCTCATCGGCAAAATCCACGTAAGCCTCGTCAATCAAGAGCACGCCGGAAAGCTCATCGGCCAGAGAAGCCAGTTCACCAACACTTATAAAGCTGCCGGTCGGTGCGTTAGGATTGCAAACTATCGTCAACGCAGCGCCGGTTTTTGTTAATTCGGCCGGCAGGTTGAACTCGTGGTCGAACGGCACTTCTATAGCCTCGCAATTTTGCAGATTCGCCAGCACGGGGTAAAGCGAATACGTAGGAACGGGATATGCTACAGGCCGGTTTTCGTCGCAGAAAGCACGAAAGGCGATAGTCAGCAAATCGTCACCGCCGTTGCAGCACATAATATTTTCAGGACGCACCCCATGAATTTCCGCGGCGGCTTCTCGAAAGGCAGTTCCAACAGGGTCAGGATACCGCCGAAGCTGCTCTACGTTGATCCGGCCAAGCACCTCCACGGCCTGCGGGGAAGGCAAATACGGATTTTCGTTCGTGTTCAGCTTTATGATATCGACCGACTTCGGCTGAAAACCCGGCTCATAACCTTTTATTTTCTCAATATTGTCCCGAAAATAAACCATTATTTCATCGTTCTGCGTATTGCGTGATGCGTATTGCGTTCAATATTTAGCCCTACGTTCTCCGTGGGGTCATTTTTGCAGATTATACGCATATTTACCCAGAAGTGAAAGGGAAGATTTTACGATTATTCACAAGGCATATTCGAAAAAGGCAAAGTGCTTTACGATGCTGCCTGATTTCGTCGTTCGTGACTTGTTGCTCGTTTTTCGCTTTTTTGTCATTCCCGCGCAGGCGGGAATCCATAATCCATAGCATCCACCCTATTATCACTTACACGATTTTTCCTCATCAATCAGTGGTTTTATCCACTCATGCAATTCACCAAACGTCTCAAATTGTGGGAACGGATTTTCTTCCCACGGGTCGTTCATTAATGTCGCAGCGGCAAAAGCGTCACAACTTCGCCTGGGATGGGTGAACAAGTAACTTTCAAATATGTTGCGGCGAATCTGATAATGTTCACGAACTATAAATTTCTCCCAACTTTTTTTCAATTCTTCGATCGACTTAATATCCACCATCTCTATCTGGGCCAACTCTAATGTAGGATTATCTTTCCAGACTTCCAACATCAATTTTTTTGCTTCTACATCAGTAACAGGAGCACTATAACCAAATATAGTTAAGAAATATGCCCGATTAAGATAGCTTGTGAGCTTGTCCCACTCACCATTTATGAATGGGTCATTATTGTAGTCCTTGTGCTTCACAGGATATAGCAGTTTTGCTGGCTCAAGAGAGCAACGGCATTTCGAACAAGCCCTTCCAATAAAATTGACAATTTTATCTTTATAACAGACCCCAACCTCGACGCTACCGTGGAGAAATGCGATTTGTGGTGGATTAGCGACATGCATATTACGGCGATACGCTTGGCAAAGGAAAGGATCCCAATTAAAGGTGGCAATAATATCTTTCTCACGAAGTGACAAGATTAAATAATCGTAAATAGTAGGGCTATCTGACAATCTCATTTGGGAGAAGTAATCATAGATAAGCTTTTCTATCTCTCTGGCCAAGTTCGGATTTTGACCTGATGTAATCATGTCATCGTAGAGAGATTCAAAGTCTCCCTCTTCTAATGTTATCTCTTGCTTTTTTAGGAGGTCGGTGAGACCGACCAACTCAACTAAATCATTCATAAGCGGTAGCTTGAGACCACCAGCATCTCCATTCGGAAAACTTGCACGGCTAGCTCCGGCACCAAGGACTACAACATGAGGCGAACGGTTTACGTTTCCGTCAAGATCAGGAAGGTTTTGCATCTTACTCACTCAATGCTCGATTCCGATTATCAGTTTCTGTCATTTTATAGGCGTGCCAAGCCAAGATGCCGCTAACAATCAAAGACAAGTTAATAAGAGAAAATTCATCAAGCGGTTCTTCTTGCATTGTTTGTATTTGTATGATATTGATGATTATACAAGGAATTAGAATGGCTATTCCCCATTGTCTGCCGCAATACAAATACCCACCACCCGGGAAGAAAAAGTTTAGAATTGCAGCAATGGCGGGCGACTTCTTTGGTTTCTCACTGCTGCTGCTTTTGACAAGAAATTCCCCGCAGAACCTACACTTTATTGCCTCATCTTGAATTTCCTCTGCACAGAATGGACATTTCATTATTTTTTTCCTCTCTAAAAGAATTGTGGTCTTTGATTCAAATAAACAAGATACCGCTTAATATATATCGACAAAAATAGTCCGTTAATAATGTTTTACAGAAAAAATGGGCGTACGCTCTTAAACGGCCACTTTTGTTCAACTCGCTACTCAAACAACTTAGATTCTTTTTTCTTCATTCTTGAAGCCAAATTGCCGATTTTCATACTGAGTATGCAGATTCTGAGAAAGTGCCAATTTATTAGCTTATGGGACGCTAAAGGATGCAAAGATATGGGCAATAGTAACCAAAATAAGAAAACGGAAGACAATGGATTTATGCTACGCACAGTTTTTCCACAAGATAAAATAGAATGGCATAAAAAACAAATGATAGGAAAAACAGAGGAAGACAGGTTGGAAGAGTTGTATTCTAAACTATCAGACTGGTTGTCAGAAGTTAAGGTTTTGGAGAAACGTGGTAGTATTGAACTGTTTCCGTATCTAAAACAGGCCTTAGCGAAGGCAAAATCAGACGGCCGAATACACGATTGTAGCGATGAAACAGTACTCAGTCTCGAAGGTATGCACAGTGGACCAGATTTGCTACTTTTCTTTGTCCGTAAGTGCCCGCATGCTCGTAACGCCATTTTGCAGGGAGAAATACCACCTTATCCCTGGCGTATATCACAAAACAATCATGAGAAAAATCAAGAAGAAACAGAGCAACAAGCTACTCCAGGACGAAGAGTATGGACTTGGATAACATCATTTATTAAAGAAGCCTATAGAATAACGATAAAAAGTTTCTTCGATTCAGTTATGAACAAATGAAAAGCATTTTGTTGGTGTGGCAAGTCTTAACTCAAAGCAATGGATTCCCGCATGCGCGGGAATGACAGTCGTATGTCATCTTTCATAATGGAACGGCCTCATGCAGCACGTGCTCTCGAAGATAAGGATTTATCGCTTTTTCCGTCAAGAGGAAATGGTGGGTCAAGCCCCACCCTACCTATTCAATTATAAAACCCAAATTCGTAAGCCGCATCGAATAAAGCCACGATATTTTCAGGCGGCACGCCGACCTGGATGTTATGGACATTATTGAATACGTAACCGCCGCCGGATTTGAATATTTCGAGATTTCCCCGGACATGTTCTCTGATTTCTTCGGGTTTAGCGAAAGGTAAAACGTGCTGGGCGTCGATGCCCCCTCCCCACAGTGAAATTTGACTTCCGAACATGTCTTTTAGTTTTTGGGGCTCCATATTGAGCAGGCCGATTTGAACGGGATTAAGAATGTCGATACCATTGTCGATAAGCTCCGGGATATACTCGAAACAGCAGCCGCAGGTGTGATACCAGATTTTAGCTTTTGTTAAGGATTTAATGTGCCGGACAAGCTTCTTTTGCCTGGGTTTTACTACTTTACGGTAGAAATCCGGAGAAAAGAGCGGCCCATTCTGGCCCGCAAGGTCGTCTCCTATCATCACGATGTCGACAAGGTCACCCACTTCAGCCAAAAAGTCATTGAAGTAATCAAGCCAGAACTTGAGAGTCTTATCGAGAAGGGCTTCGCAAAATCCGGGATTCTCGATCATATCTATAAACCACCGTTCGAGGCCTCGCATATACCAGCAAATTTCATATACAACGCCGCAGATGCCGGTAGATATCGCGTACGGTGTTTGGCTATGTAATTCCAGGGCCTTTTCGCGAACGCCGGTGAACCTCGTCGGATCATCCCCTTTGGGAAACGGATAGTCTGCGAGGTCTTTTATAGTGGCGCCGGCCAGCGGGTGGTGCGAGATGTCCATATAGAGCTGCTGGTCGTCCGGCCCGTCCTGAGCCGGGTCGAAGGACATAGACCAGACGACGCCGAACTCATCTTTGAGGTCGTGCCAGAGCTTGCCCCGGCGTGTATTCTGTTCGATGCCACCCTTGAAGCTCTCGGGACCATGAGCACACACATAGCGAATATCGACATGAAAACGCCGCAGGAGCTCTTCGCATGGTTTGGCAAGCTGCTGGACAGGATCCATGATTGTCAACTCATCGTCAATGCCCAGATAATCAAGCAGCTCGATGTACGCTCCTTTATGAATGCCGGTTTGAAAGCCGCCGAGGTCTATTGGTACCCTGTCCGGAATTTGATGATTGAGAGCCTTTTGGACACGCTGCCTCGAAGTCATTGTCTCTTTTTTCGCCATTGACTGTCCTTTAATATTTGTAGGGTGTGCACTGCACACCACAGTATCGGTGGGGCAAGCCCCACCCTACTTTCCGAGCGACGCAAGATAGTTTCCGAATCCTACAACAAACGTCGACAGAATCAGCACGATTATCCCGGCAAAAACAATCAGGTGCGTCCTGCGGCTGGACCCTTTCCATTCGTGGAAAATCAGTCCCCATATATTGCTGAAGACGATGATAAAGGCCATGTGGATAGACCAGCTTGAAAATCCATAACCACGCATTCGAGTTGTGCCCATCCCATAGAACATGAACTGAAAATACCAGGTAATCCCGGCCAGGGCTGAAAAGATATAATTGCCGCCGAGTGATTTATTGGCGGTATCGAGGTAGTTTTTCGCCGTCCGGTTTTTAATATTCAGGATAATACACCAGATAAAATTCGTGGTGAATCCACCTGCAAAGATAATGATATAGACGGGATTGACCTTCCACAAAGACGGTGCCCCATACTCGACTGCAAGCTCGGCAATCGGTCCTCCCGCTGCTATCGCGAACGCCATACACGCACTCATCACGCCGGCAAATATTGCGACCAGCAGCCCCTTGGTAAAGTTAAATTCCTTAATGATTTCTTTCTTCTTTTCCTCCGAAAGTTCGTTCTCTTTTGACACACCGGCCCATCCGCATATTCCAATACCCGCCAGGCATATAAGGACTCCGGCAAGTGTAGTTAAGCCTGATACATGGGTGATTAAATAGCCAAACTCACCGCGAAATACAGGTGGGATAATCGTACCGAACGCTGCACAGAAACCGAGTGCGATTGCATATCCGAGCGACATTCCCAGATAACGCATGGACAGGCCGAACGTCAGTCCTCCGATGCCCCATAACAAGCCGAAGACGTAACACCAGAAGACGCTGCTTTGCGGCGCATCGCCAAGAACCGAAAAAAGCTCAGGAACGGTCAGTAATGCCACCGCCGGCGGCATAATAATCCATGAGAAAAGACCGCCTACGAGCCAGTAGCTTTCCCATGCCCAGTTGCGAACCTTCTTAAAGGGAATGTAGAAACTGCCCGCAGCAAAACCTCCCAGGGCATGCAGGAAAACGCCAAGTGCAACCATGCTAAAGCTTTCAAATTCTTAACTTGCGAGCAGCGAATGAGAGATTATTTATTTTTGACAATAGTCTATCAGGCGGGCGATTTCGCGGCGCAGGTCTTTGCGATGCACAATCATATCCACAAAGCCGTGCTCTAACATAAACTCGGCCGTCTGAAATCCTTCCGGCAGCTCGACTTTAATTGTCTCGGCTATAGTGCGAGGCCCGGCAAAACCGATAAGCGCCCCCGGCTCGGCAATCAGGCAGTCACCCAACATCGCAAAGCTCGCCGTGACTCCGCCGGTCGTCGGGTCGGTCAGAACGCAGATATAAAGTCCGCCGGCCTCGTCAAGTTTCGCTAAGGCCGCGGATGTCTTGGCCATTTGACCCAGTGATACCACGCCCTCATGCATCCTTGCTCCACCCGAGCAGCTCACTACGACCAGGGGCAGCTTCTCTTCAATCGCCATGTCAACCGCCACGCAGAACTTCTCGCCGACCACGGAACCCATAGAACCCATTAGGAAATTCGGTTCCATCACTGCCAGCACCACGCCTCTGCCCTTGATAAAAGCTTTGCCGATCAACATGGCCTCCCTGGCACTGGACTTTTTCTCGTCGGCTTTGATTCGCTGCTTATAAGTGGTTCCCCTGAACTTGAAGCCCAGCGGATCATCGGAAGTCATATCGACGAGTACCTGTTGAAAAGAAGCTTCATCGGCAAGATAAGCAATTCGAGTTTTTGCTTCAATGCGAAAGTGATGATTGCATTCCGGGCAGACGTTAAGGTTCTTCTCGACAGTGCTCTTATAGAGCATGTGCTCGCAGCCCGGACATCGCATCCAGAGTCCTTCGGGCATCTCCTTACGCGGCTTCAGTGAAAAACCATTCCACTTTGATTTGGCTTTTTTGGCCATATCAACCTATATTTAGCCCCGCAATTTATTGCGGGGTTTCTCCACATCAATATAAAAACAATACGGGGATTCTACCAAAAACTGACTAATTTCGCCATAAAAATTACACACAGGCTTTTCGAATGGTGTTTATTGCGGCGATACGGTCGTTTTGTGCAAATATTGCATTGCCCGCCACAAGCGTGTCGGCACCATAGGAAACCACAATTGGCGTAGTCTGAGGGTCTATACCGCCATCGACTTCGATGCGCACATCAGGGCCGACGATCTCTCTGATTCGAGCTACTTTTTTCGCCGCGGCCGGCATAAATTTCTGCCCGCCAAAGCCCGGATGAACCGTCATTACCAGAACCATATCACAATGCGGCGCCACGGCGGCAATCGCCTCGACCGGCGTCTCCGGATTCAGGCATATCCCTGCGCTGCAGCCCAAATCGTGCAGCTTATCGATAAGCTTTAGCGGGTCATCGGCCACTTCGATATGAAATGTGATATGGTCGGCCCCGGCCTTTATAAAAGGCTCGGCATATTTCGCCGGCTCGCTTATCATCAAATGAGCGTCGAAAACCAGATCGCTTACCTTGCGGAGCTTGGCAATCACCGGCGGGCCGATTGTAATATTCGGCACAAAGTGGCCGTCCATCACGTCCAGATGCACCATACTGATCCCGGCCGAGGTAATTTCAGCAATCTCGTCGGCTAACCTGGCAAAATCCGCGCTCAGAACCGACGGCACAACTTCAATTGTTCCGGCTTTCGGTAATCGCATCTTCAATCCTTTAGCAAGTTGTTCAACGCTTGCCATATCCTCATATCCTGGGCTTCGTCGCATAGTTCCATAGCCCAGGTCTTAAGATATTGCATATCAAGTTTCCCCTTGTGGCGTATAATAATCCCCTTTGCATCAAGCAAATCCTTTTCCCGGCCCGGGATGATCTTCATCAGAATCAAATCCTCCGGAGAAGGAAAAAGAGCTTTTGTGCCGTATAATTTAATCGTCTTTGCTCTCTCAAACGCCATAGTTTCCAGATCGGTCGAGGCAATAATAAAGTCAACGTGAAACTCTTCGAGATGTATCTGAAAAACGCCGGTTTGTTCCGCAGATGCAAGGCACTTTTTTTTGATAACTTTGAAGCCGTCTTTTTTTGCCTTATCTAAAAAATCAGGGATATTCTCCTTGTTTATTATTATATCAACATCCACATCTGCAGTGGTTCTTGGTTCGCCGAGTGTCCCTGCCGCTATTCCACCGATTATTAAATACCTATATTTTCCACTGTTGAGAAACGCCACAACCTTCTTATAGACATCTTCCAACAGAATCATTGTTTTCTTCGCCTGTTCTGCAGTGATTTTTTCAAACAAATCGGTTTATCTTCCGGGAAATTATCAAGCCATTCCAATATTAGTCTGGATGAAAGCATTTTCTCCTCAAGCTGTATCGCTTTTTTCATGGATAGTGTCTGTAACCATCGCCTTTTTTCCCGCTCCAGAGATTCAAATCTTTTCTGGTCCAGCAGGCCTTTATTACCTTTGGCTTTTTTCATTATCCGAATCGTTAGATGTTAATTATTTTTCATCCAGGATTTCGAGGCATTTGAATTTCTTGCCTTCGAGAAACTCAAGCGAAGCGCCTCCGCCGGTGGAAATATGGCTTATCCTGTTTTCCAGACCGAGTATATTGACAGCGCTGGCACTGTCACCGCCGCCGATGATACTGGTTGCCCCGTTGTCCGTAGCCTCGGCGACCGCCAAAGCAATGGCCTTTGTCCCTTCATCGAAAGGTGGGATTTCAAAAACCCCCATCGGACCGTTCCAGACGATGGTTTTGGCATCGACAATCTTTTGTGCAAACGTCTGGGCCGCCATTTGCCCTATATCCACAGCCTGATAGCCGGGATCTATGTCACCGACGGCGGTACGGTGCGGTATACCGGATTTCAACCCTCGAACCACATGGTGGTCGACGGGCAAAATTACTTCACAGTTCGCATCAGCCGCTTGTTTCAGCAATTCCTGACCCTTGTCGATAAAGTCGTTCTCACACAGGCTCTGACCGATACTTTTACCCCTGCCTTTGAGGAAAGTATACGCCATGGCTCCACCGATAATGATACGGTCGACCTTGCCGATCAGGTTTTCGATCACGCCGATCTTATCGGAGACTTTTGCTCCGCCAAGTATAGCAACGAAAGGCCTGCCGGGATTACTAAGTGCCTGGCCAAGAAACTTCAGCTCCTTTTCAATAAGAAAGCCGATTACGCGGGGCTTGCCTTCCATCATCAATGGGACGG
>Ga0307378_10002469_pt1 | contig 28308 bp, 29 predicted proteins | sample UN1MG_FD_202238 | JGI IMG/M metagenome (GOLD analysis project Ga0307378, IMG submission 202238) | Soil microbial communities from Risofladan, Vaasa, Finland - UN-1 | ecosystem: Environmental > Terrestrial > Soil > Coastal area > Acid sulfate soil | place: Finland: Risofladan, Vaasa | collected... | reverse complement strand
AGAACCCTCGGGCATGGGGTAGGGTGCCTCGGCGAGGAGCGCCCCGACCGCGAGAAGCAGCAGGGCCGTGACGGCTTTCCGGACCATGGTGTCTCCTTTGAACTCCAGGGAAATGGGCTGTCCCACACCCGATCATCATACCACAACGACGCCGGAGGCATCCGCTTGCCCCGATGCCGCGTATGGGTGTAAGCTACAGATTGGAGAGCACTTCGCTCGGAGCACGGGCCACCTCACGGCGAACGACGACCCGGGAAGCCGATTTGACGGATAAGGAAAAGAGACGCCTCAACCTGCACTGGCAGTTCGCCATCCTCGTCGGGCTGCTGGTCCTCGTCACCGCGACGGGGCTTACCTGGTTTCTGGTCGCCTCCGAGCGGGCGAACCTCTACCAGGGACTCCAGACCTCGCTGGTGCGCCAGGGTCGGACCGTCGCCCGAACGCTCTCCCCGATCGCCCGGGATCCCGACGCGGGGGAGGGGATCGTGCGGACGCTGGCCGAGGTTTTGGAGGACAACCCGCACCTCACCGGCGCCTACTACTTCGACGACCGGGGCGGCATCTACTCGGCCGACGAGGAGATAGTCCCCCTGAACGTCGGGGGGGAGCCGGCGGAGCTGGGATCTCTCCGGGCGAGGGAGGAGCTCGTCTCCGACGGCGGGTCCTTCTGCCTCACCCTGCCGGTGTACCACCCCGCGCGCCCGCCGGGTGATTTCACCACCCTCGGGAAGCTGCGCCTGGTGATGTCGGCGGAGCCGGTGCGCCTGGCCCTGGAGCGGGCCACGGTCAACGGCGTCCTCATCGGCGCGGCGGCGTTCCTCATCACCACGGGCCTGGGCGTTCTCTTCATCCTGCGGATCCTGGGACCCCTGAAGGAGCTCCAGCGTGGGGTGAGAAAGCTCGGGGCGGGCAACATCACCTACCGCCTGAAGGCTTCCGCCAGGAACGAGCTCGGTCGGTTGGCCGCGGCCGTCAACGACCTGGCCGAGAGACTGGAGAACCCGCGCGACGCCTCCGGCGACAGGGGGCGTCTCCTGCGGGACCTGGAAATCGCCCGCCAGCTCCAGCTCTCCTACCTGCCCGACGAACCGCCAGACTACCCGGGCATGGCCGTTGCCGGCCTCTGCGAACCGGCCTTCGAGGTGGGCGGCGATTACTACGATTTCATCCCCATAGATGAACGGAGGCTGGGCGTGGTCGTGGCCGACGTGTCGGGGAAAAGTCTCCAGGGGCTCATGGTCATGCTCATACTGCGCACGATACTCAAGAGCACCGCCCCGCGGCATTTCGACGCCCTGCCCACCCTCTGCGAAACCAACACCCTTCTCAGCCCCGACATGCGCTCCGGCAACTTCGTCACCTGCCTCTACTACGTTTACGACTCCCGCAACGGAAGCCTGGACGTGGTCAACGCCGGGCACAACTCGATGCTCGTATTCCGCGCGAGCGAGAAGCTGGTGGAGGTCGTCAAGACCCGGGGACGCCCCCTGGGTCTTATCGAGCCCGACGAGTTCTGCCGGACCCTGGAATCCACGACGCTTCGCCTGGAACCGGGGGACACCGTTCTCCTCTACACCGACGGCGTCTCCGAAGCCATGAACGAAGAAATGGAAATCTTCGGTGACAGAAGGCTTCAGGATGCTTTCGCCGCCTCCGCCGAGCTCGCGCCGCCGGAGTTGGTGAAAAGGCTGGCGGAAACGGCGCGCGCATTCGCCGGGGAGAAGAGGCAGTTCGACGACATGACCCTGGTCGCGCTGAAGGCGCTCGAGCCGGAAGTCGAGGAACCCCTGGACGTGGACCTGGCCGAAGAGGTCAGCCTGACGGTGGACCGATACATATCCGAGGGGGGGTAAATGGTTCGCACGGACTCAGGCGAGAGGCCCCCGCGGGGGCCTTTGGACTCGGGATGACTCCCGGACACGTGACCGTGGTCGGAGGGGGGCTGGCGGGCTGCGAGGCGGCGTGGCAGCTCGCCCGGGCCGGGCATCCGGTGCGGCTGTTCGAGATGCGCCCCGGCAAGGGGACCGGCGCACACACCGGCGGCGGGCTGGCCGAGCTCGTCTGCTCCAATTCGCTCAAGAGCGTCGAGCTCCACAACGCCCACGGCTGCCTGAAGGCCGAGCTGGAGCTCCTGGGGTCCCTTTTAATCGAAGCGGCGAAGATTTACCGGGTGCCGGCCGGTTCGGCGCTGGCCGTGGACCGGGAGCTCTTCTCGGCGGAGGTGGAGCGTAGACTGACGGCCAATCCGCTCGTCGAGGTCGTCCGGGAGGAGGTGACCGAGCCCCCGGAGGCTCCGGCCGTCCTGGCCACCGGCCCGCTCACCGGACCGACGCTCATGGGAAGGCTGGATGAGGAGCTGGGTCGCGGGCGGCTTTTTTTCCACGACGCTACCTCGCCCGTGGTGACGGCGGAGAGCCTCGACCCGGAGAAGGTCTTCCCCGCCGGGCGCCACGGCCTCGGGGACGACTACATGAACGTGGGCCTCTGTGCCGAGGTGTACGAGAATTTTTGGCAAAATCTGCTCACGCTGCCCCGGGCGCCGGTTCACGCGGTGGACCGGGAGTTGGTCGGGGACGCGTTCGCGGTCTTCGAGGGTTGCCTGCCGTTGGAGGTCCTCGCCGAGCGGGGCCGGGACGCCCTGCGCTTCGGTCCGTTGCGACCCGTTGGTCTCCGCCGGCCGGACACCGGGCAGTCTTACCACGCCGTCATCCAGCTCCGGGCCGAGAATCGGGAAAGGACGCGGTACAGCCTCGTCGGCTGCCAGACCCGCCTGACCCCGTCGGCCCAGCGAACACTCCTGCGCTCCCTGCCCGGCCTGGAGCGGGCCGAGTTCGTCCGCTACGGCCGGATGCACCGCAACGGCTACCTGGACGCCCCGGCGCTGCTGGAGGCGAGCCTGGAGCTTCGGGGACGGCCCGGCGTCTTCGTCGCGGGGCAGCTCTCGGGGGCGGAGGGGTACGTCGAGGCAGTCGCCACGGGCCTTCTGGCGGGAAAGAACCTCGCCCGCCGGTTGTCGGGGTCGGAGCCGATCGTTCCGCCAAGGGAGACGGTGCTGGGCGGTCTGGTGAGAACCCTGTCCGGCGCGGACCGTAACGACGAGGACGATCCCCCGTGCCCGGTAAACGCCCACTACGGACTCCTGCCGCCGCTTTCGACCCGGGTGCGGGGAAAAAGGGACCGGCGGACGGCGCTGGCGCTCCGGGCCCTGGCCGCGATGCGCGCCTTCCGGTGGCGGATCGAGTCGCCGGGGGCGTAGCTCCGTTCATGTGTAAGGCAAGGGGCTAACCCCTCGTCCGGAATAACTTCGTTTTGCCGGGGACACGGCTTCCTTTTTTGGTACACTTGGCCGGAACCGCACCCGGGGAGAGACAGATGATCCGCAACGTCCTGGTCGGCACCGACGGCTCGCGCTACGCCGAGGGAGCCGCCCGTTACGGCGTCTGGGCGGCGCAGGCCGCTGGCACCAAGCTGATCGGCTGCTACGTCCTGGACATCCGCCTGCTGGATGGGCCCTTTTTCGCCCGTCTGGCGGCGATGCTGGGCTTCGCCCCGGCGACCGACTTCCGCGCCGCGGCCGAACCTGTCCTGCGCGGCCTGGGCGAGACGGCCCTGGGCTTCATCTCCGAGCTGGCCCGCAAGGCGGGGGTTTCCTACGAGGAAATCATCACCAGCGGCCCCGTCGCCACCACCCTGGTCGAGAGGGCGCAGAGGGCCGATCTCGTCGTCATCGGGCGCCAGGGCGACCACGCCGAGTACGAGAACGACATGCTCGGCAACGTCGCCGAGGGGGTGCTCAAGCGGGTGAACACCGCGGTCATGCTGGCCCCGGCCGATTTCGAGAAGCCGTCCCGCGTCGTGGTTTTCGCCGACGACAAGCCCTCCGCCGAGGAGACCCTGCGGTTCGCCGCCGACCTCTCCGGCGGGCACCGGATTCTGGTCATCCACGAGGGCGGGACCCGCGCCGACGCCGAGAAGCTCCTGGCGAGCTACGACCGACCGGCCGAATACGAGGAGCTGACCCTGCCCCTCGAGGAGCGCATCGCCGATCTGGACCCCGGCGAGCTGGTCGTCATCGGGGCCACCGGGAGCGCGGATCACCTCATCCTGGAGCCTAGGACCCAGCGCGCCATCCGCGACGCGACCGGACCTATCATCGTAACCGCGTGAGCCACCTAATCTTCTGGATTTTAGGCGTCATCGCCTCCTGGCCCCTCCGCCCCGTCATCGGTCCCGCCGGGACGATGGTCGCCGAGGTGCCGAAGGGCTGGGAGGTGTCCTACCGGGATCGCTCACTCCTCGCCGAACGGGCCGACGGCGCCGCCGGATTCAGCCTGACCCTGCTGCCGAAACTGGAAGCCCCCCCCACCGACGGGGGGCTCGTGTCGTTGGGAGGGCTTGGGGGCGCGGAATTGTTGGGCCCCTTCATCTCCCGGGAGCTTGACGGGACCTACGCCCGCACCGTGGAGTACCGGCGGGGGAACCGGTTCGGGCTCTTCGCCGGCATCTACGCCGCGCGCCGACTCTGGCTCTGGAAGCTGGAGGGGCCGTGGCGGGAGCGGGACCGGCTGGCGGCCCTGGGGACGGTGGCCCTCCGGGACCTGGATTGCCGCCTGCCCCTGGCGGTCGCCCAGGAGAGCCGCGACTTCGGCGGGGAGCTCGTCATCCGCGTCGGACCGGGTTTCCGACTCGCCCTGCCGCAGGAGTGGCGGATAATCCCCGCCGGGGCCTACGATTATCTGGCCGAGCTCACCGACGAGAGGGCGCCGGTGGCCGAGATCGGGGTCATCGTTTCGGGAGCGGCCGCCGACAACGAGAACCGCGCCCTGTTCCTGGAAAGCCTGCTCCTGGACGCCGAGAGCCACCGCCCCGGATTCCGGCTGCTCGACTCGACACCCGGCGAGGCCGCCGGTCTGGCGGCCCAGAGACTGAACGGCATCTACCGGGTGGACGGCGTCCCCTTTCGCTGGCGCTGCGTCGTTTTATACGGCAACCGCGGGACCTACGCCATCCACGGTGAAACCGCCGAGGCGAACCACCGCTCCTTCGAGGCACTCTTCGACCGGGTGGTGGAGAGCCTGCGAGAGGGCTCGGTAAGCACGTGGTACGAGACCCTGTGGGAGTACCTCTCCACCCACCTTTTAACCGCATTCTTCCCCCTCTTGATCGCCGTGGCCGCCGGGCTGTACTTCGGCCTGCGCTGGCTGTGGCGCTTCCTGTTGAAGTACACGCGGTAGACAGACACGCGTGAAAAAGGAGAGCCGACCGGCTCCCCGCAGATCAAAAAGAAAACCGGGATCATTCGGGCGCCGACTGCGTCAGCATCAGGTGGACGATCCCGCCGTCCGTATTCAGGAAACCCCCGGAGAGGTGGCCGTCGTTGACGACGACGAACTCGCCCTCGCCCACGGTCTCGCCGGGGTAGGTGAAGGTCGCCAGACCGCCCAAATCCCCCAAAAACTCCTTCACCAGCTTCCCCGGTTCGGGATGGCCGGGCTCCTCATCCAGGACCGCCACCTGGGTCGCGTAGGCCACGCCCAGCTCCCCGGACAGATCGCCGAAGAGCGCCGCGTTATCGAACACGTCCAGCCCCAGCACGTACCCCCCGCCGAAGAGCAGCACGCCGCAGGCGCCGTCCTCGGCGAACCCGTTGAAAATATCCCCCAAATCCCCGGCGATGCCGCTCACCACCGAGTCCTCGAGCACAACCCGGTAGGCCGACGTTTCGGAGTACCGGCCCACGCTCTCCTGCACCTCGGAGACCTTGGACCAGACCGTCCCCTGGTCGGCCTGGAGGTTCACCGCGCCGCGAACCTCGTTGCCGACCACCATCTTGGCCGCGGTGAACGCCGTCGGTCCGCTGGTCCAGCGGCCGGACTCCACGCAGTAAACGGGCAGGGGACCGCGCCCCTGACCGATCACGAGCACGTCCCGGGCGAAGACCCGGTCCTGCTTCGCCCCGCGGATCATCTGGCCGGCCATGATGAAGAGCGGCCTCTTCGTCTCCCAGACGAGCTCCACCGCGTTCACCTCCGCCGACTCCAGCTCGTTGACTCCCAGGAGGCCCTCCTCCCCGGCCTCGGCCAGGGTGAGGTACTCCCGCGTCCCGGGTTTATCCAGGTACAGTGGGAAGACCCAAGCCCCTCCCACCCGCTCCGGGGAGCCGAGCCTGAGCCCGCCGGCCAGGGCCGCGAGGGTGTCGGTGTCGAGTGGTTCCAGGGTCGCCTCGGGCTCCGCGCAGAGGTTGGACACCTGTTCCAGTTGCGGCTCGCCGGCGTTCTGCGACGGGGACTCGTTTTCCTGGGCCGAGAGCGACCCCAGGAAGCCCAGGGCGACGAAGACGACGAGAACGATGAGAAAATGCCGTATCCGCATGACGACTCCTCGGGAGAAGGGACGATTAGTATTCTACGTCCCCGTTCCGCTCCAGGTTCCTGTAGGAAAAAGGGACCGGTGGTCCCTTTTTAACGATTCCCACCGGCGCGCCGCTATTCGGGGATGCGGCCCCGAATCCACCCCAGCTCGGCGTCGGGGAAGGAGTGAAATTCCGGGATGTAGGGGCGGATGTCCAGGATGGGGCTGCCGTCGGTCATGTCCCCACCGGCGACGACCAGCACGTTCCCCTCGCGGCGGAGCAGCCGGACGATGTCCAGCCCCAGCCCCGACGGCCGCCTCGGCGAGCAGCAGGCGAAGGCGCCCACCTCGTGGTCGTAGAGGTAGGGCTTGGTCACGAGGGTGCGCTCCCGCTCGGAGACGAGGTGGAAGTGGAACAGGACGATGAGGTGGGAATAGCCCTCCAGGCCGTCCAGACAGGCGTCGTAGGGCGGGAAAATCTCCAGGCGCGACTCGACGTCCTCGCGGAAGACGCCCTGAATCGGCCCCTGCGCTTCGGGGGTGTACGGGGTGTGGGCCACGCCGCAGGGCCGTACGACGACGGAAGGGCTATCCTCCATCGCCGGCCTCCAGAACCGCCCGGGCCCCGTCCACCAGACCGCGGGCCGTGTCCTCGTCGGGCGCCTCGGCGAAGATGCGCACGATGGGCTCGGTCCCCGAGGGCCGCAGGTGGAGCCAGCGGTCCCCCCAGTCCAGCCGGAGACCGTCCAGCTCCGAGAAAGCCGCGTCGGGATGGACGTCCCGGAGGCGGTCGTAAACCCGGCGCAGGACTCTCTCCTCGGGCATAGGGGCCTTCCGCTTCAGCATCACGTACACGGGGAGTTCCTCGACGAGACCCAGAATCCCCTTGCCCGACCGGGCCAGGAACTCGACGATGAGCGCCGTGGCGACCAGGGCGTCGCGTCCAAGGTGCAGGCGGGGGTAGATGACGCCGCCGTTCCCCTCGCCCCCCGCGAGGCAGTTTTTTTCGACGATGGTCTCGACCACGTTCACCTCGCCCACGGGGGTTCGGTGGACCTTCACCCCGAAGCGGGCGGCCACGTCGTCCAGGCCCCGGCTGGTCGAGACGTTGGTCGCCAGGTCACCCCGCTCGCCCCGGTCCAAAAGGGCCCAGCAGGCCAACTGCAGCGTCCGCTCCTCTCCGATGGGCTTCCAATCGGTCCCGACCAGAGCCAGGCGATCCACGTCGGCGTCGTAGGCCAGCCCCAGGTCGGCCCGCGATTCGACCACGGCCTGGGACAGCTCGGCGAGGTTCTCGGGCACCGGCTCGGGGTCGCGGGGGAAGCGCCCGTCGGTCTCGGCGCCGAGACAGCGGAACTTCACCCCCAGCTTCTCCAGGAGGCTCGGTATGACCGCGCCGCCGGCCCCGCGGCAGCAGTCGGCCACCACGTTCAGGCCGGCGTTTTTTATCTGCCTCGGGTCCACGAGCCCGACCACCTCGTCCACGTGGCGGGCGACGAGGTCTTTTCTCTCGGAGACGGATCCGATTCGGTCGTGGGACACCCAGCCGTACTCGCCGTTGGAGTGGATTTTCTTCAGCCGGGAGAGCTCCTCGGGCGGGATGAAGGTCCCCCTCGCGCCGACGAATTTCAGGCCGTTCCAGGCGGCGGGGTTGTGGCTGGCGGTGATGATCATCCCTCCGGCCGCCCGTAGCCACTCCACGGCGAGTTGCACGGTGGGGGTGGGGCAGATGCCCAGATCCACCACATCCCGCCCGCAGCCCGTCAAGGCGGCGATGACGGCCCGTCGGAGCGCCGGCCCCGAAGTCCGGCTGTCGCGGCCGAGGATCACCGGACCCGTCGGTAAAATCCCCGAGAAAGCTGCGGAGAGCTCGAGAGCCAGCTTGGGGTCCAGGCCGTCGCCCACTATTCCCCGCGCCCCGGAAACGGAAAACCGGAAGAACAATCGGCCTCCAGTGAGTCTCAAAGGGTATTAAAAAGAGTATAGGCACCGTCTTCCTGGTTGTCAACGAGCGCATTTTCGGCTAGAATGACGTTCGAGCACTGCGAAACTAAAAAAAACCGCCCCCGACGGGACGCAAAATGGAGGACCATTGGCCGAGAAAATCACCAAGGACATGATCATCGAGGACGTCGTCCGGAAGTACCCGAAGACCATCCCCGTCTTCATGGCCCACGGCCTGCACTGCATCGGCTGCCACATCGCCAACTACGAGACCATCGAGCAGGGCGCCCTGGGCCACGGCTTGGACGACGTCGCGAACCTGTTGAAGGACCTGAACGAAACCGCCGCGGACACGGGCGGCAACTGAGCATGGCGGATAAAATCACCCGGGACACGACGATGGCCGAGCTCATCGGCCGCTCCCCGCGGCTGGCCGAGGCGGTAAAGCGGATAACCGGCTCAGACTGCGCCGGTTGTCCCGCAGCCGGGGACGAAACCCTGGAGCTCTACGCCATCCTCCACGGGCTCGATCCGGACGACCTTTTACGTGAGCTTAACGCCGTCGAGCCGTAGGATTTTACGACGACGAGCCCCTGCCGCACCGCGGCGGGGGCTTTGGCGTGGGTGGCTAGACGTACATAAAAAACCGGAACGACAACGGTTCACCCGGAACAGCCCGGTCGTCCGAAATATAAAAAATACACGCCGGCTCTTGACATTTCCTTATTTCAGGCTATTCTTACAGTGGAGGATCTGCCAAATCCCCCCGAAATCGGAGGCTGCGCGATGAGAAGAGGATTGCTCGTATTCGGCATCCTCACCCTGGCGCTGGCGGCCCTGGCGGAGGTCCACGAGGTCAGCATCGGCGACAACTTGTTCAGTCCCGCGATAGTCACCGTCTCACCCGGAGACCGCGTCCGTTGGACCAACGACGGCGCGCACACGCACCGTACCAAATCCGTGGACGGGCTGTGGGACTCGGGATTTTTGGATCCCGGCGAAACGTACACCCGCACCTTCAACACCTCGGGCTCCTTCGATTACAACGACCCACAGTACCCCTACGCCACCGGGACCGTCATCGTGGAGCCCAGCGGTGTGGCGATGACCAGTTGGGGTGTAATCCTCAGCCTTTACCGCTAGGATCGCCGAAGGGAAAAAGCCCGCAAAACGACGAAGAAAAACGCCAGGGGGGGCGTTTTTTATTTCAGCTTCGTGGCGGCCCGGGCGGGGGACGCCCGCGAGCCGGCGAGAAAAACGCCCGAGGGGGCGTTTTTTTAATCGTTATTGAGCTGTATTCCGCCACCGTCAACAGAAACACTAATATGCGCGGGAGTCTTTTTCTCAGCTCGACGTATCGCGGTATTCCGGGGCGCAGACCCGCCTCCAGCCGACCCTACTGGCTGGTGAAACTGAAGAGGACGATCAGACCCACGGTTACGGCGGTCACGATAATCGGCTCCAGAATCGGCGTCTCCTCCTCCTCGGGCGACGTGGGGCCGATGTCGGCGTAGCGGGTGTCTATCAACTCCTCGGCGGCCGTGGTGGACACGACGTCCTCGGCGGAGCCGGTGATGTCGCCGGCCCAGGCGTACCCCTCGCCCGAGGAGCTGGGGATACGGAAATGAACCACCGCCACGGCCTGACGTTTCACGCCCGATCCAGCCCGGGTGTAGATGACCCGGCACTCGACCAGACGGTACTCCAGGGTGCCCGGTTTGGCCACGGTATGGGTAGAGTCTTCGGTCCGGGACGGGGAGGACGGAGAGGACGAGGGGGTGGATTCCACGGGATCCTGGGCCCCGGCGGTGTTACCGTCAGCACCCGCTCCGGACACCACCATCTCCTTCTCTTCATGCGCTTCCCGCAGCGCCTCTTCCGTCTCGCTCTCCTCCTCGGGCGCGGCCACGGCCCCGACGAAGTAGCCCCGTCGGGTTAAGATGCTGATGAGCTCCTCTTCCAACCTATCGTGCAGGGCGGTCTTGTCCCCCTTGGAAACGTCGCTGATCCCCTGGATGAGGCCGGGCATCATCTCCGGCCTGCGGGCCAGGATTTCCACGACGTCGGTCAGGGCCATGATCTTCAACTGGCCGTCGGTGGGCGTGTCACCGTGGACGTTGAGGGGGAGGTCCGTGCAGGCGAGGGCCAGGAGAAAAACGAACGGGACGGCGTAAATGAGGGAGCGATTCATGAACTGATCTCCCTTTTTCTGGTCAGTCCGCTGGATTTTACGGTTAAGAACGAGGGGCTGTCAAGCCCGCGGTTTATCGGACCTGCCGCGGATACGTTTTCTCATCGCCGCCGGGACGGATCAGCCCTCGAGGACGGCCACGGCCTCGATTTCGATGACGGCCCCCCTGGGGAGGGCTCCGACCTGGACCGCCGAGCGCGCGGGCGGGTCCCCTTTAAAAAACCCGGCGTAAACCTCGTTCATCCTGGAGAAAAGCCCCAGGTCGGTCATGAAAACGGTGAGCTTGACCGCCCGATCCAGGGAGCTTCCGGCGGCTCGCAGAACCGCGTCCAGGTTCGCCAAGACGCGCCGGGTGGCCGTCTCGATGTCGTTCTGCTCGAGCTCGCCCGTGGAGAGATTGAGCGGAATCTGGCCCGCCGTGAAGACGAAGCCTCCAGACACGACCGCCTGGCTGTAAGGGCCTACCGCTTGCGGAGCCTCGTCGGTGGATACGGTGTGGCGCTGCATCGAAACCTCCTGGTCTTTATACGTCGGGGGGCGGCTCGGGTTTCCCCTTCCCACCGGGAACCTCCGTGGGCTCCGCCCGCTTCTCGGCGCTCTCGTGGTAGTCCCGCGCGGCCCTCCGGCGCACACCGAGGATCAAGAGGGCGTCGAAGAGGGGGTTGAACCGGGTGGGCAGGCTGCCGAGGACGATCTTCGCCCGGCGCGCCAGCTCCCGGGGGAGGGATCCCGCGTCGGAGGCCTCCAGCTCGGCCAGGGTCCGCTCCAGATTCTCCAGATACCCCTTGGCCTGGAAGGCGCGGGCGGCCTCCGTCGCCACCTGGCGGACCAGGCCGGCGGCGGCCGCCTCGAGCTCCTCCCGCTTGGCCCGGTTGTCCAGAGCGGCCCGCATCAGCTCCACCGCCTGGTCTGAGATGACGTCCAGGGTCCGCTCCACCAGGTCATCGTCGGGAACGAACCCCTCGAACCGCTCGGCGGCGAGGGTCGTCAGCCGGGTCGTCTCGCAGACCTTGACCGGAACATCCTCGGGCTTGACCCCGAGGCTCTCCGCCAGACCCCCGAGGTCAATCGCCTCCGCCTCCCAATCCTGGGCCAGCACCTCGCGGAACACATCGCCCTGGAGAAGGTCCGGATCGAGCACCTGCCCCACGAAGCCCATTACGTTGCGCTGAAACACGTAATCGCCGTAGTTGAGCCAGAACAGGTGGTGCAGTATCGGGATGCCCCGGGGCTTGGCCTCGGGATTGGTGAAAAGGTTGAGCATGACGAGGTTCATCCAGGCCAGGCGGTCCTCGTTCCGGCCGACCAGGTTCACCTGCGCGCTCAGGGCGATGACGGTGAGTCCCATCCGCGCCTGGTCGTCCACGATTTCGTCCAGGCAGGTCCCGATGTATTCGGCCATCGCCTCCTCTTTGCCCCCCTCGGGCGGCTTCTTCGAGGCGATGTAGTCGGCGATGACCCGCGGGTCGAGGCGGACGTTGGACCACTCGGGGACCTTGACGAGTGCGGCCACGGCTGCGCCGAAGCCGTCCCGGTCGTCGAGCAGCCTCTTCTCGCCGTCGGGGTCCCGTTTCTGCAGGGCCTTCAGCGCCTTCTGCGCGTTGGAGCGCAGCCTGGCGAAATCGTGGCGGCGGAAGGCCACCCCTTCCCGCTGCGTGCGGAAAGCCGGCCGTTTGACTTTATCCCGCTTACTCAAGGGCGATCCACCTCGGATAAAAAAAGAAGCGGCTGGACGCGCCGTTCCCCATCCCCGCCGCGACGTTCAGAGCTGCAACCAGTTGCCCGCTTCGTCGAGGTAGTACATCCCCGGGGCGAGTTTCTCCCGGTAGTAGCGGGCGAAGACTTTCTCCACCTCGGCCCGGGGGTCGGGGAAACGGGCCAGCTCCGGCGTGGTGACCGCCAGCCGGTCGTATACGAGGCCCCGGTTGTTGTTCTCGCGTCCGACGATCTCCTCGGCGTAGACGCCCCCCTCGCCGGCGGGGGTCACCGCCAGGTAGCCCCCGGCGGTCTCCCCGATGAGCCCGGTCGCCTTCAGGCGGGTGACCTCATCGGCGGTGTAGAGCGTGTCCAGGAGCGCGGTCAGGGCGGCGGCCTTCTCCGGGTCCAGCTCACCCTCGAATATCAGGGGCTCGTAGCCGTAGATGAGCTCCCCGGTCGCACGGACGTTGGAAACCATCCACACGTCTTCCCCCAGCTCGGCGTAGCTGCCCAGAACCTGGTTTTCCAACATCGTCTTGGCGTCCACCAGCTCGACGTTGAACTGGGCCTGAACGCAGCCCAGGGAGCCGAGCAGGAGGAGCGCGGGAAGCGGAATCAGGGCTTTTGCGGCGGCACCCATTTCCACCGTGGATGGTATTCCCGTTAAACCGTTGTGTCAAGGGAGCCCGCGGGCTAGAACGTCACGACGAAGCTCAGGAGGTGGTAAATCTGGTCGGCGGTCTGGTTCTTCAGAAACGTGTAGTTGAGGATGTAGTTGCTCTGGGCCAGGTTCGTCTGGATGCCGCCCGCGGCGCCCAGGCTGCCGTCACCCACCCCCAACCCGAGGCTCCACAGGTGCTCCTCCTCACCCGTGTAGGCGTAACCGGCCCGGAAGGTCAGGTGGGGCAGCAGACGCTGATCCAGCCCGACCCTTACCTCGCGGAAGGCCTCGGCCCGGCTGTTGACCAGGTTGCGTACGTCCAGGGAGAAGACGACGTCGGGAAAGGGGAACCACGCGGCGCCGACGTTGATGGTCTCGTCGCCCAGGCCCTCCAGGTTGGCCCGACAGCCGGGGAGATTATCGGGGAGGTCCACATAGGTGGCGGCCACGTAGGCGCGGGGGATGAACTCCCAGGTGGCGCCCACGGTAAAGCCGTAGCCGCTCCTGCGCTCCCAGTCAACGACTTCATCGAGAGCCCCACCCTCACGCACCACCGGGTACTCGCGGGAGTAGTAGCTCCCGCTCACGGCCAGCGTGACCCCCTCGGGGAAGCGGTATCCCGCCCCGAGGGTGTTGGTGCGATCGGCCCAGAGCCCCTTGACGTGGAAGAAATGGGGGTCATCGAAGGTCGCCGGATCGGCGAGGCTCTCCTCCCAGAGGTTGCAGAAGGCGTAGAATCCACCGACGGAGTAGCTGAGCGCTTTGGCGCCCACCAGGGTGGAGAGGGCGAGGGTGGCGAAATCGGAGCCCGGAGAGCCGCCGAGCTCCACGTCCTGCATTCGGGCCTCCTCCCCGAATCCGCGGCAGAGCCAGTACATGGTGAGGCCCAGGTTCAGCACCCCGCCGAACCCCTCCCCGTGGACGAAGCCGGCCGGGTTGTAGAGCGCCGCCTCGAACTCGCAGGGTACGGCCAGAAAGGCGCCGCCCATCGCCAGGGGACGGCAGTTTAAATTTGAAAGGGTGCGGTAGTAGGCCTCCGTCGCACCGGAGGAGACGGCGAGGAGCGCCAGAAGCACCAGGAGGGTCGCGAATAATCTCACGGTGGTGATTATACGGCCTGGGGCGGCCTAAGACAATAGACGCCAATTCGGCCCTTGATACAAAGGGCGGAGCCGGGTATCCTTGGGGCGTGAACCTTACACGTTGGCGCAGTGTTTTGGGAAAAGAGCCGCCCGCCGTGGCCCTCATCGCCGGTCCGGAGGCGGGGCTGCGGAGGAGGGCCCTGGCAGCGCTGCGCGACACCCTGGGGGCGGGAGCCGACCTGGAGCGGTACGGCACCGACGTGGCGCCCGGCGAGCTCGCCGACGCCGTTCAGACGCTGCCCCTTTTCGGCGCCGCACGCCTCGCCGTCATCGAGGGGGACACCCTCCCGGCGGAGCTGGTGGAGACGGTACTCAAACTTCTCCCTAATGTCAGACCGCCCAACCACCTGGCGGTGGTGCTGGAACGGCTGGACCGGCGCACCCGCCTGTCGAAGGAATTGCAGGACTCCACCGTCGAGTGCGAGCCGTTGAAAGAGGCCGACCTGCGCAAGGCCGCCCTCCACTTCCTCGACGAGCGCGGTGTCAAGGCCGCCCCCCCGGCGCTGGAGCTTATCCTGGCCGTCGCCGGGAACCTGGACACCCTGGAGAACGCCTGCGAGAGCCTGTCCCTCCTCGTGGAGAAGGGGGGCACGCTCACCGCGGAGCAGGTGGCCCAGGCGGTCGGCACGGCGCCGGGTTTCGATCCCTTCCGTCTGTGCGACCTGGTCACCGCGGGTCGGGAGGCCGAGGCCTGCCTCATGGCCGCCCGATCCCTGGCCGACCCGGCCGAGATGCCCCGCCTCGTCGGCCTCCTGGCGCGTCACTACCGGATTTTACAGCTCATCCGTTTCCACTCGCGGCGCGACCTCGAAAAAGGCGAGCTGGCGCGTCTGGCGGGGGTGACTCCCTACTTCCTCGACGGTTACCGGCGGGCGGCCGGACGGCACACGCCCCGCGAGCTGTGGGAGGCGCAGTCGGCGCTGCTGGGCTTCGATGCGGCGGTGAAACGCGGACTGCCGGCCATCGAGACCGCCTTCCTCGAGCTCGTCCACGCCCTGGCCGCGAAGGGGCGGGGCGGCTGGCCCGCATTCCTGGAGGAGCTCACCGGGGCGTGAGGCTCAGTCCTCAAAATCCCGGATGTACCAGCCCGCGTTCGTGCGCACCACGGTGAAGCGCCAGACCCGCGACGACTCACCCCGGTGTACCCGCGCCGTAACCTCCCGGCTCTCCAGCACCTCCCCCTCGCCCGGGCGCTCCGCGCCCACGGTGACCTCGCCCCAATTGGTGATTCCCGCGCCATCGAGGTTTTTAAGCTTCTCACCCAGCCCGGCGCCCTCCTCACCCACCCCGGGCGGGTAGAGCATCTCCCCGAGCTTCTCGTCCTGACCGAGCTTGGCGGCCAGGAGAAAGGCTTCCACCGCCGCGGTCGGATCGCCGGCGGGGAACCCCAGGGGCTCGGTGACGTCGGGGGTCTCGGCAGCGGTGGACCGCGGGTCCTGAACGTACTCCTCCCGGGGCGGCTTGCCGCCGCAGGAGGCCAGGAAAACGAGGGTAATCAAAACTAGAGGAACCCTTCTCATAAACCCTCCCGGTGGTTCGAACGGGGCTACGGTAACACAGGGGGAACCCGCCGGCCAAGCGGCAAAACCTGGATAACTGCGGGCTCTTGCCGCTATAATTGGTGGCGGAAAGGCGGCTGAACCGTGCCCAAAGGGCTCTTCGCAATCATATTCTGCCTGCTCCCGGCGGTCGGTGCCGCCGCCTTCACCGGCGAGGCGGAGGCGGAGGAGCTCATGCTGGAGCTCGTCAACGCCGCCCGCGCCGAGGATGGCGTGGCCCCCCTCGCCATGGACCCCGCCTTCACCCAGGTCGCCCGACAGCACTCCTGGGAGATGGTTACCCTGGGCTACTTCAGCCACGAGTCGCCGGTTTCGGGGAGCGAGACGGTTCCCCAACGCGTGGCCAACGCGGGGCTGACGGAGGTCTGGGTCGGGGAGAACATCGGGGCCGATTACCGCAGCGGGCCCTACGACTGGGCGACCCTCACCCGGTCCACCTTCGAGGGCCTGATGGATTCGCCGCCCCACCGGGCGAACATCCTCGACCCAGATTTCAACCGGGTGGGCATCGGAATCGTGCACAGCTCCCGGGGGGACCTGGAGGGAATCCACGTCACGGAGGTGTTCACCTCGAAGCGCATCGAGCTGAACCCGATATCCATCGTCTCCGACGGCGCCTTCTACAACGTGAAGCTGACCGGCTGGCTCCTGGCCGACGGCTGGCCCGGCTGTTTCGTCCGCGGTTCCGCCCAGGAATTCGCCCCGATAACCCCCGACCCCGACGGCTTCTTCGCCACGGTGATCAAGCTCAGGCAGGAGACGGGAACCTACACGCTCAAGCTGGGAATCGGCCCCGAGGAGTTCGGCTCGAAGGACATCTTCAACCAGTTCAACGTGGACACGAACCAGCCGGTGGAGCGTGCGCTACTCATCAACGGCGCCCATTAGCCGGGCGCCGTCCATCGAGCGGCTCCCGAGGCGGGGGCGGAAAAAGGCGGGTCGGAACCCAACAAGACAAGGGGCTTAAGCCCCTTGCCTAATTTCGTCGTCGCGGACACATGGACACAAGGCTCTATTCGAGATAGATGCTCACGTCGGTGACCTCGCCGGTCTCGTCGTCCACCTGGTGCACCTCGACGATGTTCCCCGTCACCTCGCTCTCGACGACCCGGATGATTTCGTCGAAATCGAAGTCCACCGATTCGCCGTTCACGTCTATCCGCTTGGGCACGAACAACTTCGCAATTTTCGCCAGACCGATGGGCAGGCGGACGTCCACGTTGGTTTTGTCCCCCTGGCGGACCTTGATCATGAGGAACCTGTTCCGCCCGGCCACGGCGGGGACGTCCCCGACGAGGAGCCGGTCCGCCTCCTCGGCGGAGAGCTCGCCACCTACCACCCGATCCAGCACCTCGCGCCTCTCCTCGGACTTCATCTCTGCCTCCCGTAGTGCCGTTATTCGAGATAAATTTCCACGTCGGTAATCTCGCCGGAGTCGTCGTCCTCCTGGTGCACCTCGACGATGTTGCCCTCGACCTCGGACTCCACGAGGTTGATGATCTGGTCCATGTCAACGTTGAGCGGCTTGCCGTTGACCTCGATGTCCTTGGGGATGAACATCTTGGCCAGCCGGGCCAGGGCGAGCGGTACGCGCACGTTTACGTTGGTCTTGTCGCCCTGATGAACCTTGATGATCAGGAACTTGTTGTCGGCCCGGACGATCCTCGGTGTGTCGTCGTCGGTCCCGGCGGCGGTGAACAGCCGTTCGGCCTCGTCGGTGGTGACGGTCCCGTCGGCCACCATCTCCAGTATTTTCTTTCTCTCCTCGGCGGTCATCGTTCCTCCTCTTCGTTCATCTCCTCGAACCGTTTGGAAACCTCGTCGGCCGTCATCTCGCCGGCCGCCAGCATCTCCAGCAACCTGAGCCTCTCGGCGGCCGCCCGTTTGGGGTCCGGTCGGGGGAATCGGTGCCCCACGCCCAGGATGTCGGCCAGCTCGGCCAGCCGCTTTTTCACCGTGGGGTAGCTGATGCCCAGGATGCCCTCCATGTCCTTGATGCTCCCGCCGACGGCGACGAAGTGCTTCAGGAAGGCGCGCTGTTCAGAGCTCAGGCGGCAGAAATCGCAGAGGGTGAAGTCACCGCGCAGAGTGGCGCGGCAGCTCTTGCAGAGGAGCTCGGTGACGTTGAACTCCTTGCCGCAGACGGGGCAGTGGCCGGGTATGGGATAGGGCATTTTCGGCTCCTCGGACGATTTTGGCTCAGTACGGATCCCGTGCGTCTGGTAAAATGTCCAGGTTGGCGACTTCTTCTTTGCGCGTTCACCCGGTCCGAGAGAAAGTGTAGCGAGAAACATTTATAATGTCAAGTGCAAAATTAATTTAATTAATAAACGCATGAATTATTTTAAACCATGAGCCGCATCCTGATCGCCAGCCGAAACCCCGACAAGCTCCGCGAGCTCCGGGACATCCTCGGAACCGAGGGGTACCACCCGGTCTCCCTCCTGGAGCTCGACCCCGCGGGCACCCTCGAGATTGCCGAGACCGGCCGGAGCTTCACCGAAAACGCCGTCCTCAAGGCCACCGCCGTAGCCGAGAGGTTCGGCGACCTGGGGCTGGGCGAGGACTCGGGGCTGTCCGTGGACACCCTGGGCGGCGCGCCGGGTATCTTCTCCGCCCGGTACCACGCCCTCGACGCCGAAATGCTTCGCGGCATTTATCCAGAATACCCCGGAGGCCGTCCGCTGACGGCGACGGACGTCCCCGCGGATTCGCTCAACAACGTGCGGCTCCTCGCCGAGCTCGAGGGATTCTCCGACCGCATCGCCCGCTACACCTGCGCCGTCGCCCTGGTCACTCCGGCGGGGGAGGTTCTCCTGGCCGCCGTGGGGAAGGTGGAGGGGCGGATCGGGGACCGGCCGGTAGGCGACGGGGGATTCGGTTACGACCCCCTCTTCATCCCCGAGGGGTCGGAGCTTACCTTCGCCCAACATTCCCCGGAGGCCAAGCACGCCGTCAGCCACCGCGGCCGAGCGCTGAAGCGGCTCGTGGACTTCCTGAAAGAGGAACGGCCGTGAGGAGAATCGTCGCTCCACTCGTGGCGCTGGTCCTTACCGCGGGCTGCCGCTACACCTTCAGCCCCAACCTGCCGCCGGGAATCGAGTCGGTGGCGGTGCCCACCGTCGCCAACGCCACATTCGAGTACGGCATCGAGCAGGAGCTCACCGCCGCCATCATCGAGGAACTCCTGGTCAACTCGCCCCTGACCGTGGCCCCCGAGGCGCGCGCCGACTCCCTCCTCCTGGTCACCATCACCAGCTACGTCACCCGCGCCGTGGCCTACGACGTGGAGGAGGCGGTGAAAAAACGCGAGCTCACCGTGGAGCTCGAGGTGGTCTTCCGGGACCTGGACGCCAAACGCGACCTCTGGCGGGACACCTCCCTCTCCGAGCGCGTGACGTACTACGACGTCGAGACCGGCGCGGGGAGCGGGACCGAGGCGGAGGCCTACACCGAGTCGGTCAACCTCCTGGCCCAGCGTGTCGTGGACCGCATCGTCGAGGGCTGGTGACCGGTAAAACGCGCCCCGTCCGTATGATCGAAGCGCCGTCCGGCGGGGGGCGGTCAGTCAGAAGGGGTTGCACACCCTTGCATCACCCTCGATTTCTGCTATACTTCAGGGGAAGAATACCCGCCCCGAACGGGAAGTGGCCGTGAGAGTCAGACCCCCGTTATTGCTCATCGTTTTCCTGTCGGCGACGATCGCCCTCGCCCAGGCGCCCCGCGTATCCTCCGTCGAGTTCTCCACCGACGCCGGCGGCGACGAGATAGTCACCATCACCGGCGACGCCTCCCTGGTTTACGACGTCTTCTCCCTGGAGGACCCGCCCCGGGTCATCGTGGACATCAAGAACTCGGTCCACCAGTGCGACCCCCTGGTCAAGGTCGAGACCGGCCATAACATACAGCGCATCCGCTCCAGCCAGTACTCGGAGATACCCTCCAAGATAGTCCGCGTGGTCATTGATCTGACCCGGTTCGAACCCTACTACCTGACGAAGGAGGGCAACACCATCGAGGTCCGCTTCCCCGCCCCGCCCGGGGGACGGCCCGAGGAGCGGATTACGGCGGAGATAGCCGCGGTCGGCGACATCGAGGTGCGCGAGCTCATCGGCAAGACCCGGATAGAGATTACCGCCGACGCGCCGCTGAAGTTCGATTTCTCTAAGACCGTATCGCCGCGGACCTTCGTGCTGGACCTGATCGGCGCCCGGGTGGACCTCGACCAGCCGACCCTCTACCTGGACCGGGGCGGATTGGTCAAGGTCAGCGCCACACAGTACTCCACCACCCCCCAGCGCATCGTCCGCGTCGTCACCCAGACCACCGGCGACTACCCCTACCTCATCACCCGCCGGGGCAACGCCCTCTACCTGGACGTCATCACCGAGGAGACCGATCCCTTCGCCGGCCTGAGCTACGGCTACACCTCCAGCGTGGACCTGGAGCGCGTGGAGACCTACGTCACCGCCGAGGTCGCCGAGTCGGGCGTCGGCTCCACCTCCTACCACACCACCGAGACCTACACCGCCGAGACGGGCTACGGCGGCTCGAGCGGGGGAGGCACCATCCCCTCGGGCAAGCGCATATCCATGGACCTGAAGGACGCCGACATCGGCAACGTCCTGCGGATGCTGGCCTTCGAGACGGGGATGAACATCGTGGCCGGGCCCAACGTCACCGGCAAGGTCACCGTCGCCCTGCGCGACGTGCCCTGGGACGAGGCGCTGCGCGTGATTCTGGCCGCCCACGGCCTCTCCTACCGCGTCGAGGGCTCCATCATCCGGGTCAACACCCCCGAGGAGCTGGTGAAGATGGCCGAGGCCGAGGCCGCCTCGCCCGTGGGCACCGAGATAATCACCCTGCGCTACGCCACGGCGGCCAGCCTCAAGGCCAGCTTCGAGTCCATGATTTCGGACCGGGGCCAGATTCAGGTCGAGCCGCGGACCAACTCCCTCATCGTCACCGACACCCTGGAGCGCCGCGACCGCATCCGCCGACTGGTCGAGCAGCTCGACGCCCGCACCGCCCAGGTGATGATCGAGGCGAAAATTTTCGACGTGCGCATCACCACCCTCACCGAGCTGGGCATAGACTGGGAGTTCGGTCTCCGGGGCAACTCGGTGGTCATAGACACCCCGTCCAACGCCGGCACCCTCACCGCCACCGGCCGCACGGCCCTCGACGCCGCCACACTCCAGGCGACCCTCCAGGCCAACGCCGCCGACACCGACACCAACATCCTCTCTGCCCCCCGCATCACCACCCTGGACAACCAGGAGGCCCGCATCCTCGTCGGCAGCCGCATCCCCGTCAACCTACTCGACGAGAACGGCAACACCTACGTCGAGCTCTACGACGTGGGCATCAAGCTCTCGGTCACCCCCCACGTGAACTCGGTCAACGAGATAACCCTGGACATCCGGCCGGAGATTTCGGAGATGTCCCGCACCCCGGCGCCGGGGCTCGAGTTCCAGGTGGACACCACCGAGGCCAGCACCACACTGTTGCTGCAGAACGGCGAGACCGGCGTCATCGGCGGCCTCCTGCGGCGCAAGACCGAATCGATTGAGCAGGGGGTGCCGCTGTTATCCAGCATCCCGGTACTGGGCCTGTTGTTCAAGAGCACGTCGGATTCCGACGAGGTGCGCGAGCTGTTGATATTCGTCACCCCGCACCTGGTCCGCCCGGAGTAAACTCTGTGGTAGAAGCAAATAATAAATTATACGATTACCTTAGAGATTTATCAAAACCACATGAAGAACTATATGAATCTATTATTAAGCCACTTATAACGGCATTTCCAATAGTTGGTTCATCAATAGATAATATTATTAGCTATCGAATTACTAAAAGGAGATTTGATGTATTAAAAAGATTACTATTCGAAATAGCAGCGGGTTTGAATGAATTATCGAATAAGCATATATTAGATGATAATTTTCTTCGAACCGATGAATACACCTGTTTTTTCGAAGACGTTTTAATAAGTGCCACAACCGCCAAGAATACAAGCAAAATTAATAATTATAAAAATGCTATTTTAAATATATCAAAAAAAGAACGTATAGAATTAGATTTAGCTGACTATTATTTACATTGCCTTAATAGCCTAACAAGTTTACATCTAACTCTCTTAGAAATATCAGTGCAGAAAGACATTTATGATAGGTTTTTACAACACAATCCACCTAATAGTCCACAATATTTACTAATTAAAGAAGCATTACCAGACTTACCATCCGACATTGCTCAATCAATAATCACCTCTACACACATTTTCTTCTTATATGGTGGTTATACAAAACAACAAAACATTCAAGATGATAAGTATAAATATGATACAAACAAATACCACACAAATATAATTGACACATCTGGTTTGAAATTCTTAGATTTCATAAACAGATACTAAAATATAGCTGTACAGAAACATACATTAAATTACCTAGCACTCTATCAGGACAAAATGATTTTTTCAACTCTAAAGGAAAGGTGAGGTGATGGGAATGAGATACAAATACGGCGCAGTAGGTCAAGAATCATACAGGCAAATACCGGAAAATCTGTTAAATAGAAGGTCATTTCCTATTTGGGCGTTGGGAAATAACGCAGCTGCTTGGTGTCCGGCGTGTAAAATTATATTCCCAGTTAACACTTTTAACACAAGTCCTTTCACTTGCCCTAACTGTGGGGAATTCAATGTGGTTACAATCCCTTCAGGTACAGGTACCCCCATCCAAGAAGTCAATGAAGTTTGAATTAAAGCGATATTAAAAAGGCGGCACGGGCCGCCTTTCTTGTTTCGGACTTCACGGTTACAACTCGGTACAGAGACGGGAAACGGGGCGGCGGTTTACATCTCAGCTCGGCGGGCCTCCAGGTTCCCCTTGGCCTCGGGGGACTTTTCGATGAAACCCCGGAGTTGCTCGCAGGCGTAGTCGGGGCACTCGGCGCAGGTGGAAACACCCCTCCCCCGGGCGCAGGCCCGGATGCCGCACTCGAGGCAGTACCCGATGAGCGGGTCGGGCGGGTCGCCGTAACAGCCGACGCAGCGGGTGTCCTCGGCGGTGGCGTCGGCCATGCCCCACTCCTCGCGGGCCTTGCGGGCCAGCTCTTCCAATTTGGCCAAGTCGTTGTCCACGTGGGCCAGCCGCGCCTCGCAGGCGTCGCAGTCCAGCCCGCAGTAAGCCCCATATTCGTGCATCGTTACCCCTTGGAATAGAGCAAAACAGCTCGACGCATCGTATCCGCGGTCAGCGCCCGCCGGCCTCGATACGGAGAAAACCTCACCGAACGGGGGTTAACTGCACTTCGAGTAGCCGCAGGCCGGGCAAATCAGGCACCCTTCGGCGAAGTAGAGCTGGCCGTGGCAGTCGGGACAGGCGGACTTCACCGGGAGCATCACCTTCTGCTTGCCGCCGTTGTTCCCGTCGCCTTGTTCTTCCGGCACCTTGCCCTCTATCGCCTCGAAGGTCATCTGCTTGGCGGCGCGTCCGCCGAAGCCGTGCTTCTCGGGGTCGAGGTAGTACTGGATGGCCCGGGCGATGGCGTCGGGGCAGGAGAGAATCTGCTCGCCGCCGTGCCAGATGGGGGTGGGGCAGCGGATGCCGCGGAGCTGGTCCACGATTTTGTTCACGTCCACGCCGGCGCGGATGGAGGTGGAGATGAGGCGGCTCACCGCCTCGCTCTGGCTGGCCTCGCACCCGCCGGCCTTGCCCATCTGGGCGAAAACCTCGCACAGGCCCTCGGCGTCCTCGTTGATGGTCACGTAGAGGGTTCCGCAACCGGTGGTCATCTTGATGGTCTGGCCATGGGTGACCATGGGGCGCGGGCGCGGCTCACGCAGCTTCTCCTCGACCTTCTTCTCCTCCCGGCCGATGTTGAGGACCTGCGCGTCGCGCGAGCCGTCGCGGTAAACGGTGATCCCCTTGCACCCCAGGTCGTAGGCCACCCGGTACGCCTCTTTTATCTGGGCCTCGGTGGCGCTCGTGGGGAAATTGATGGTTTTCGACACGGCCGCATCCACGTGATTCTGGAAGGCGGCCTGGATGCGGATGTGGTCTGCGGGCTCTATCTCGTGGGCGGTGACGAAGATGCGCCGGACGTCCTCGGGCACGTCCTTGAGGCCGGCCACGGAGCCGTGCTCCGCCACCTTCTTGAACAGGTCATCCGAGGCGAAACCCCGCTTCTCGGCCACCTCCCGGAAGAGGGGATTGATCTCCGGGAGCTTGTCGTCGTCGAGCACCCGGCGGTAGAAGGCCAGGGCGAAGTAGGGCTCGATTCCCGACGAGCAGCCTGCGATGATGGAAATGGAGCCGGTGGGGGCGATGGTGGTCAGCGCGGCGTTGCGCAGCTTGGGGCCCTTCTCGCGGGCGAAGGACGAGTGGGGGTAGTTCGGGAAAAGCCCGCGCGTCTCGGCCAGCTTCTCGCTCGCCTTGCAAGCCTCGGCCTGGATGAACGACATTACGTCCCCGGCGATTTTCACCGCCTCCGCCGAGTCGTAGGGGACCCACAGCCGGACCAGCATGTCGGTGAAGCCCATCACTCCCAGGCCGATCTTGCGGTTGGCCCGCGTCTGTTGTGAAATCTCCTCCAGGGGATAGCTGTTCAGGTCTATGACGTTGTCCAGAAAATGCACGGAGTCGTGGACGGTGCGGGCCAGCTTGTCCCAGTCAATCTCGTGGGAATCGCCTGAGCGCTTCATCATCCGCCCCAGGTTGAGACTGCCCAGGTTGCACGACTCGTAGGGCAGAAGCGGCTGCTCACCGCAGGGGTTGGTGGACTCTATCTCGCCCAGCTCGAGGAGCGGGTTGGTGGCGTTGATGCGGTCTATGAAGACGATGCCCGGCTCGCCGGTGGCCCAGGCGTTGTGCACGATTTTATCGAAAACCTCCCGGGCCCGCAGGTGGCGGACCACCTCGCCGTCCTTGGGGGTGACGAGGGGGTAAGTCCCGTCCTTCTCCAGGGCGTCCATGAAGGCGTCGGTGACGGACACCGAGATGTTGAAGTTGGTGAGCTGGGCCAGGTCCTGCTTGGCGTCTATGAACTCGAGGATGTCGGGATGGTCCACGCGCAGGATGCCCATGTTGGCTCCGCGGCGCGTGCCGCCCTGCTTGACCGCCTCCGTGGCCGCGTTGAACACCTTCATGAAGCTCACCGGCCCCGAGGCCACCCCCATGGTGCTGGCCACCAGCGAGTTCTTCGGGCGCAGGCGGGAGAAGCTGAACCCCGTCCCCCCGCCGGATTTATGGATCAGTGCGGTGTGCTTGATCGAGTCGAATATCTCCTCCATCGAGTCGCCCACGGGCAGGACGAAACAGGCGGAGAGCTGCCCCAGCTCGCGCCCCGCGTTCATCAGCGTCGGCGAGTTGGGCAGGAACTCGAGGCTGGCCATCATCTCGTAGAAGCGGGCCGTCGTGGCCCCCGTGTCCACGGAGTGGGTCAGGTCGGCGTAGTTTTCGTCGGCCGAGGCGATGGCCCCCGCGACGCGGTGGAAGAGCTCCTCGGGGGTTTCGACGGGTCGGCCCTCGTCGTCGCGTTTGAGGTAGCGCCGCTCGAGGACGGTGACGGCGTTTTCGGAAAGCGTCAGCGGCATGATAGCTCCAGCGGTCAATAAAAGCGGTCGGTCACACGATTCGTAAATTCGCTATTTGATACCCAGAAGCCGGTGCACCTGGGGCAGGACGCGCAGGTTCGGATGGACGGCCGAGGCCCGGACGTGCGCCCGGAGCATTTCCGCCCCGGTGAGCTCCGGACGGCCATTGGCTCCGTGGATGGGCTGAAGCGTCACCTCGACCTTCGGGGCGACTTTATTCACCAGTTTCAACGCCCGCTCCACCTCATCCCAGGGGGTTTTTTTGCCGAAAACGATTTTCACCAGGAGCTCGACATCCGCCCCCGCGCAGATTTCCAGAAATTTTTCCGACTCGTCCCAGTACGCCCTCCCGCAGTGGGCGGGCAATTTTATGTCGGCGGCCACGACGTCCAGGAACGGCAGCAGCGGCGGCAGCGCGTCGGGGTGGACCCCCGCCGTCTCCAGGTAAACCGGCAGGCCCATCTCCCGGACGAGAGGAAGCAGCTCCCGGAGGAATTTCGCGTAGAGCAGCGGTTCCCCGCCGGTGACGGCCAAGTGGGCGTGCCCCGGCGCCCGCTCCTCCAGCCCCCGAATTTCCGCTAAAACCGCACCGACCGTCAGGGGGTTGGCCGGCCGGACGACCTCCCCGGTCGCCCGTTCGATCTGCGCCGGCGCCGCCGGGTCCGTGGGCGTGTCGCAGTAGTCGCAGCCCACACCGCAGCCGGCCAAGCGGAGAAAAATTTGTCTGCGGCCCACGTGTGGCCCCTCGCCGGCCAGTGAGGAGAAAATTTCGGCGACGGGCGCGCCGGTCACGGGAACATTACTTGGAGATACGCTCTGCACAGGGTTTTCGGGGTTCCGTGGTGAGTGGTTCTATTTCCCAAGGGCGGAGCAGCCCCCCCACAGGGGGAATTGCAGCTGGATGACGGCGCTAACCGGCGGGACAACCCAAGCCGCCCCCCACAGGGGGAATTGCAGCTATATGACGGCGCTAACCGGCGGGACAATCCAGGCCGCCCCCCACCGGGGGAATTGCAGATAGATGACGGCGCTAACCGTCGGGACAAATCAAACAGCCCCTCGGGTTGATTTGCAGCCCCTCCAGCGGGCGGACACCCCCGGGACGTACCCCGGAAACGGACGACGCCCGGCGGTTTTAAGGTCGCCCAGGTGTCCCACTTCCCGCGCGAATTCTCTCCGCCCGGAGTCTCCTCCGGCTCAATCACCGGGCACAGCCAGCTTCACGCCCCCGAAGTCTCCGGCAGCCCACCCGTCCGAGGTCTCCAGCGGACCCTGCCTACCACATTTGGGCCATTTGTGAGATTAGCATACCATATATAGTGTGTCAACGGGGCCGGTGGATAAAATGTAAAATTGCGACGGGAACGGAAAAAAACACCCCGACGTATGGAATGGCGGATACGCCCCGACTTCGCAAGGAGAAACCGGAATGCGCAGAACGGCCATCTTCACCGCCCTCGTGCTCCTCGCCGCCACGGCGAGCCTCGCCGAAGAGACCTCGGGGGTGGACATCCTCCGCTCCATCCAGGAAGCCTTTACGTCGGTGGCGGCCGAGGTCAGCCCCGCCGTGGTTTACATCGAGGTGAAATCGGAGACCGACAAGAGCCTGAGCTTCTTCTTCGGCCCCTGGGGTTTCGAGGCACCCCCCGAACAGGAGGCCGCCGGGTCGGGCTTCATCATAGACGCGGAGGGGTACGTCCTCACCAACGCCCACGTCGTCGCCCGGGCCAAGGAGATTCAGGTGACCCTCGCCGACGACAGGGCCTTCGACGCCGAAGTCGTGGGGATAGACCCCGACTCCGACCTCGCCCTGCTCCGCCTCAAGGACGCGGATAACCTCCCGGTGGTCCGTCTGGGCGACTCGGACAAGGTGCGCGTCGGTGAATGGGCGCTGGCCATCGGCAGCCCCTTCGGCCTGCAGCAGACGGTGACCGCCGGCATCATCAGCGCCACCGGCCGCACCAATATGGGCCTGGCCAACTACGAGGACTTCATCCAGACCGACGCCTCGATCAACCCCGGCAACTCGGGCGGCCCCCTGGTCAACCTGGACGGCGAGGTCATCGGAATCAACTCGGCCATCCGCGCGGGTGGCGGCTGGACCGGTGAGTCGTACAACATCGGCATCGGCTTCGCCATCCCCGTCAACATGGCCCGGCGGGTGGTCGCGGACCTGCGCGAGAAAGGCAGCGTCGTGCGCGGCTGGCTCGGGGTGTCCATCCAGAACTTGACCGAGGAGGTGGCCCGGGCGATGGACCTTCGGGAAACCAAGGGCGCGCTGGTCGCCGAGGTCCTGCCCGACTCCCCCGCCGAGGACGCCGGCTTCGAGGTCGGCGACGTGGTGCTCGAGATGAACGGGGTGAAGGTAAAGGACGCCAACGAGCTGAAAAACCGCGTGGCCCTCCTGACCCCCGACGAGCGGGTCGAGTTCCTCGTCAACCGGGACGGCGCGGAGAGAAGGATTGACGTGACGATAGGCGAGCGGCCCCCCGATCTCACCGCGTACTACGAGGAGTCCCGGGGCACGGAGGGCGAATCGCGGGCCGTGGCCTCCCTGGGGATCGAAGTTCAGAACCTCGACCCCGAGCTCGCCCGTGAGATAGAGCTCGACGAGGATAAGGGCGTGGTCATCACCCGCGTCTTCCGGGACTCACCCGCCGACAAGGCCGGACTGCGCTCCGGCGACGTCATCCTCCAGTTCGACCGGCGCGAGGTGGTTGACGCGGCCGGTTTCGAGGAGATGGCGGGCAAGATTGTCGAGGGGGAACCGGTGCTGGTGCTCGTCTGGCGCGATGGGCGGACGACCTTTTTGGTCATCGAAAAATGACCGTCTCCTGAAAACCTAAAAAAGGCGGGCCCCGCGGCCCGCCTCTGATTTATCCCGCACGACTACCGGCTGATGACCAGCCTCTGGGTCAACGATCCCGCGGTCGTCTCCAGGCGGTAGAGGTAAACGCCCGAGGGAACCTCGCCGCAGTTCCAGGTCGCCTCGTGACGGCCCGCGGTCAACTCCGAGTCTAAAAGCGTCGCCACCCGTCGACCCGCCAGGTCGTAAACCGACAGCGCAACCCGCCCGTCAGCCGGAAGCGAGAACACGAACTTGACGACCTCCCGCGACGGGTTCGGATACGCGGCGTAAAGCACCAGCTCCGGCGTGTCCTCGG
>Ga0307378_10002468_pt1 | contig 28314 bp, 19 predicted proteins | sample UN1MG_FD_202238 | JGI IMG/M metagenome (GOLD analysis project Ga0307378, IMG submission 202238) | Soil microbial communities from Risofladan, Vaasa, Finland - UN-1 | ecosystem: Environmental > Terrestrial > Soil > Coastal area > Acid sulfate soil | place: Finland: Risofladan, Vaasa | collected... | reverse complement strand
AGAGGTGAGCTTGTCGACGATCGAGGCCGCCATCGAGGCAATCGCCCGGGGCGAGATCGTCATCGTAATGGACGACGAGAACCGGGAGAACGAGGGCGATTTCATCTGCGCGGCCGAGAAGGTGACTCCCGAGATCGTCAACTTCATGATCACGCACGGCCGGGGCTTGCCCTGCGTGCCGATCCTGCCGGAGGTCTGCCGGCGCCTGGATCTACCCCCGATGGTCGACGACAACACGGCCCCGCTCGGCACCAGCTTCACCGTGCCGGTGGATCACCGCGATTGCCGCACGGGGATCACGGCCCAGGAACGGTCGATGACGGTTCGGGCGATTGTCGACCCGGAGAGCAAGCCGTCCGACTTCGTCCGGCCCGGCCACATGTACCCCTTGGCAGCCAAAGAGGGCGGCGTGCTGCGGCGGGCCGGGCATACGGAAGCGTCGGTCGACCTGGCCCGAATGGCCGGACTGACCCCCGCCGGCCTCCTCTGCGAGATCCTCAGCGAAACCGGCGATCGGGCCAGCCGCCGCGAGCTCCACGAGCTGGCCCAGCGCTTCCAGCTCGAAATCATCACGATTGAAGACCTGATCCGGTTTCGCCGCCGCCGGGAGAAGCTCGTCTTCCGGCAGGCCGAGGCGGATCTTCCCAACCAGTACGGCCGCTGGCGCGTGATCGCCTACGGCGTGAAGTACGAGAAGCAGGAGCCGGTGGCCCTCGTGTTGGGCAAGCCCGACCAGCTCCCCGCACCCCTGATCCGGCTTCACTCCTCCTGCTTCACCGGCGATCTGTTGGCCTCGCTCCGTTGCGACTGCGGCGATCAGCTCCGCCTGGCCATGGACATGATCGGGCGGGAAGGCGCGGGGGTGATCGTGTATCTGCCCCAGGAAGGCCGCGGCATCGGGCTGGTCGAAAAGATCAAGGCCTACGGCCTCCAGGATCAGGGCATGGACACCGTCGAAGCCAACCTCGCCCTGGGCCACCAGATCGACAGCCGCGACTACGGCGTGGGCATCCAGATCCTCAAGGACCTCGGACTCTCCCGGGTCCGCCTGCTCACCAACAACCCCAAGAAAACCGACGCCTTCATCTACGGCGGATTCAACCTGGAAGTGGTCGACCAGGTCCCCATCCTCGGCCCCATCCACGAAGAAAACGCCGGTTACCTCGCCACCAAGCGCGACAAACTGGGCCACAAGCTGCCCGAGGACTTCTGACCCGCAAGCCGAGGTGCCGCATCGGGCCTTGGGCCTGCCGATCGCCGGCCCTACTTCTTGACCTCCGGCAGCGGGCCGGCATAGGGCGGCTCGTCGAACGTCGTCCCGTCGCCGGTGACGCGGGGATCCCCCGTCTCGCGCAGGATCGACATCAGCCGGTCGGAAAGCCGCCGCCGGACCGCGGCATGGTCGGGGTCGTCCGCCACGTTGTGCATCCCGTGCGGGTCCTTGCCGAGGTCGTACAGCTCCTCGGCCGGTCGGCGCCCGAAGGCGAAATCGAAATGGCGGTCCATGCCCGGGTCGTTGCGATGCGTAAAGATCCAGGCCTTGGTCGGGCTGGCGTCCATGTCGCCGAACGCGGCGAAGGTGTTCTCCCGCAGCTCCTCGTACGTGGGGAGCGGCTCGTCCGGGCCGTCCAGCCCGGGACCGGTTCCCATCGGCAGACGGTCCGGCTTGAAGTTGCGAATGTAGAGGAAGTCTTTGGTGCGCAAGGCGCGTTGGGGGTAGGGAAGCAAGCCCGTACGGGCGGCGGCCACGTGACGCTCCCGACCCACGACGGCGAAATCCCGAGACGGATCGACAAGCCCGCTGTTGCCGGACGTCAACACGGTCATCAGACTCCGGGCGGTCATCACCTCCGGCGGTTTCAGCCCGGCGGCTTCGAGGAACGTTGGGGCCAGGTCCGGCAGGGTCACGAAGTCTTCGACGACGCGGCCGTCGGGAACGCGACCGGGCCAGCGGACCGCCAACGCAACGCCCACGCCGAGATCGTACAGGTTGCACTTGCCGCGCGGGAAGCCCGGGATCCCATGGTCGCCGCTGACCACGAGGATCGTGTTGTCCAATTCGCCGATTCGCTCCAGCTCTTCGATCAGCACGCCGAGCGACGCGTCGAACGCCTGCGCTTCGCCGAGATAGTCACCGAAATCCTCCCGGACGGTGTGAACGTCCGGCAGATACGGCGGCATCTTCCCTTTCAGGTCGTCCGGATTGATTCCCCAGAGGTCCAGCCCGGAGCCTTGGATCCACTTGCGGTGGGTATTCGTCGGACCGAACCAATAGCAGAACGGCCGCCCTCCGCGTTCGGCCAGGAAGTCGCGGAAATTGCCGCGGACCTCGTCGAACACTTCCTGCTTCGCCGCCTCATGGTCCGGCTTTTCGCTGACGTACTGGGAGAACTTGTTGAGGTGTCCGCCGCGACGGATGTACGCATAGTCGCGGCCGCCGTAGGGCGCGTCTCTCGGGGTGCCCGGCGACCATACTTTGTACGTATGGCCGATATGATAGCCGTCGTCTCGGAGAATCAGCGGATACGAGGGGATCGACTCGTCCCAGATCGCTCCCTGGAGGATAGCCCCCAGCCCGGTCCTCCAGAAGTACTGGCCCGAGAGGATCGAGCTGCGGCAGGGCGTGCACGAGGGAGCGTTGACGAACGCGTTGGTGAACAGGACGCCTTCGCGGGCAACGCGGTCGAAATGGGGCGTGCGGATCACGTCGCTGGGCCCGCCCGGCTCCAGCTTCGCGTAGGCGCTTGCGTAGCGCCCCCAATCGTCGGCAAAGGCGAAGAGGATGTTCGGCCGGCGCTCGGGCTTCGCGTCGGGCGACGACGTCTCGCCGTGAGCCCGTATCGCAGGGGCCGCATAGCACAAGCACATGGCCACGGTCGCAAAGACGGGCGCGAGCCGTCGCTGTGGGCCGTGCCGGCCGTTCTGACAGAATCTGTGCATCGTCGTTCCTTTCTGAGAACAGAAGGTGGCATACTCAACGCGAAGGGGCGCTCCATCGTGGCAGGTTGGCGGCCGGTCACTCTTCCCAGCCCGTCCGGCGCCGCCACGCTTCGAGCGCCTCGATCATCCGCCGCTTCTGCGGCTCGCACTCGGGCCGTTTCACGAGGTTCTCGGTTTCGCCGGGATCGGTCTCCAGATGGTAAAGGCATTCATCGCCGCCGGCGTAGCGGACGTACTTCCAGCCCTGGCCGCGGACCATCAGCGAAGCCGGCGTGCCGGGCTGGAGCTTGCGCGTATTCTCGCGGTTGGCCCGGACGCGCTCGCCGAAGCTGTAGGGCCTGGCCTCGGACGCGTCCCGTCGGCCGGTCAGGTAGGCCACCAGGCTCTGCCCTTGGGCCTGGTCGGGGATCGGCTGAGCGGCGATTTCCAAGAGCGTCGGCATCAGGTCCGTCAGGTCTACGGCCAGGCCGCTTCGCTGCGGCGGAAACAGCGGAGGATATCGAACCACGAGCGGGACCAGCACGATCTCGTCGTAGAAGGAACCGTTGCTCTTCCATGCCATTCCGTGGCCGCCGGCCATGTCGCCGTGATCCGCCGTGAAGACGACCACGGTCCGGTCGAGCCGGCCCGACTGCTCGAGGGCGTCGAGGATCCGTCCCACCTGGTCGTCGATCAGCTTCACCGACGCGTAATAGATCCGCAGGAACTCGCGGAGCCCGGTCTCGCCCAGCCCGGTCACCATCTGGCGCGACCAACTGTTTTCATGGCGCGGCTCGCGAACCGAGCGGTTCTGCGGGAGCCGGATTGTGGCCGGATCGAACGTCTCGTAGTACGGGGAGGGAACGACGTTGGGATCGTGCGGCGCGTTGAACGAGCACGTAATCATGAACGGCTTGGCCCCCAACGCCCGAATCCGCTCGACCGTCTTGTCCGCCACGCGGACGTCGAAGTTCTGTTCCAAGGGCAGCGCGAGCCGGCCCATCTTGCCGACGAAATCGAGGTAGTGCGGTCGGCCCCAGCGCGATTGCGCGGCCCGGACCGCCTGCTGAAACGGAGGGGCCACTTCGACCGGCAAGGCCCAGCGGTACCAGTCCATCCATTGGGAAGCGTCCTTCTGGCGGACCGCCGCGAACGTTTCGGCCATCTCCTCGGCGTAGGCGCCGTGCTCGGTGTACATGTCGGGGTAGTAGGGGAGGTCGTCATCCGAGAGGTGCCATTTGCCGTAGTGGTGCGTGGCATAGCCCGCTGCGTGAAGGATGCGTTCCGTCGTGACGTCGGAAGCCTTGATTCCCTCCTGAGTGGGCGGCGACTTGACCATCGGATAATCGCGGCGCATCACGTTGTACGTGATCCCGTGCGCGTGGGGATACATCCCGGTGATGATCGTCGCCCGCGTGGGAGAGCAAAAGGGCGTGGGACACGTGGCGTCGGTGAAGCGGACGCCTTCGCGGGCGATGCGGTCGATGTTCGGCGTGGGAACCAGCCCGCCGTAGCAGCTCAGGACGCGAGCGTTCAGTTGATCGCACATGATGATCAGGACGTTGGGCGACTCGGCGCCGGCGCCCCCCGGAGCCGAGGACTCTGCATCTCCCGCGAATCCCGGCGAGGAGGAAAACAGCACCAACGCCAAGGTCAGCACGCGGGGCAAGAGATCCGTGCGCTTGCATGTCTTCATTTTCGTCTCCCGTTAAGGCGGTTCAGCGCCCCCAACAAGAACCGCGGACGTTCCAGCGCGGCGGCGGCTTGCTCGTACGCAGAGCCGTAAGCTTCTCTCGGGTTCCTGGTCGGTCGTCGACGTCGCGTACCTGGTTTCGTCAGTTGCGATCAACGTTTCCCCGATTTCCGGTCAACCGCAAGATCGTCCGGCCGGAGAACGGGGCGACAAAGCGGCGTCGCGTTCCGCCGGCTACCGGCGTGTCGGCTTGTGTCGCGCCCGTGGTCGTTGAAAACCACTCCACGGCCAGCGCTCCTTTCGCCGCGCTGAGGTCAACCGTCGCCTCGCCTCCTTTGGGCAAGTACGCGACGTATTGTACCTCCGGCGCTGACGGGTTCGCCAGGCAGTAGCCCGTCGAAGCCAGATCGGGGCACGGGACAAGCGTGGCCGGATCGATTTGCGCTGCAAACGCCCGGGCATGGCCCATTGCCCGCCGCGTGGAGTCCCACTTCGGGTCCGGCTCGGCCGGAGAGCCGATGCGAAAGTCCACGCAGGCGTCCATGAGGAGGAACTGGTTGCCACGAAAGAGGTTGTTCCACACCCAATCGGGATCGTGGTTCCACGGGTCGCCATGGTCGGTATCGACGAGGATGACTTTGGCGCCGTCATTCGCCGGCGGTTCCCTCAACCACTGCTTGCCCGGCGGCGAAATCCAGTCGGCCGGGCCGGCCATGAGTTCCTGGGTGCCGATCGGCGCGCCGGTCATCCCCACCGGGTGCTGCTTGGGCCGTGTCGATTCGCACTCCTTGATGAAACGAATCATGTGGTATTGCCAGGCAACCGAACCGGCGTGGCACTCGTTGCCGACCTCCCACAACACGTTGTCTAGATCGCCCACGGTGTCGATGACCTTGCGCACGCAGGCCTCCTGGAGACGCGTGACAACAGGCACCTGCAACTCGTGGACCTCACGGCCCGTGTCGTCGCCGCTGGGGTTGCCATTGATCCGGTTGACGTTGTTGGCGGAGTGGAAGGGGTGTCCGTGCCAGGCGTTGCCCATCTTCGCGTTGCCGCGACGTTTGTCGAGGCTGAATCCCTGGAAGAGCATCACGCCCACGTAAATGCCGCGATCGCCCGCCTTCTCAACCCTTTCGCGCAGGCGGCGAAAATACTCCTCGTTGCACTTCGTCAGGTCGAACTTCGGCTTGCCGTCGAGTGCGTCGCCCGGGCCGGTTCGCTGGTAGGCAAGCGGCTCATAGCGCACGGGCACGTCCTTCTCGACGAACTGCATCCACTGCGCGTGCTCCCAGACCCAAAGGCGGATGAAGTTGTGCCCGCGCTTCTGGAGGAAGTCGAGATAGGCGTCGTAGTCGAAGTTGGGTGTCTGCCCTTTGACGCCGCGCTCCTGAAAGTTCGCCCAGGTGTGCGAACCGGTGAGCCAGACAGTCCGGCCATCGCCGTCGGCGAAGTAGCGCGGGTTGTCCGGGTGGATTCTTAGGGGGCCGGCAGCTTGTGACGCGGCAGCAAGCACGCAACTCAGCCCCAGCACGGTCGATGTTGCCAGGAGGGCCGACGGAAAGCGAGCTGCGAACATGGAACGTCCCCTTCTCGAAGGAGCGCGTGGCGCAGGAGTATTCGGACGACTATTGCGAGTTTTTGACAGCCAGAGGAGGGTCACGGTGAGGTTTCCGGATCGAGCTTGGCGGCGACGGGCGGCTGGGCCGGTCCCGCACCGAGTTGGTGCGCGGGGCTCTCCGGCCGCAGGCTCCACTCGCCGTTGTCGGGCGAAAGGAACTGCGGATCCGCGGCCAGCGATTGCGAGTCCTGTTGGCGCTCGGTCTGCCATGTGGCGAGATCGACGTACTTCTTGTGTTTCGGCCGCCAAGGACAGCCCCACAAGGCGAGTGCCTGCTTGTCTTGCGTCCAGTACACGTTCCGGTCCAAGCGAATGTTGTTCCGGTCGGGATCATAGGGCGTGCCGAGTGAGCCGCGGCTGGCGGAAGGATGCGGCCCGAAGAAGGGATTGTCCCACCAGAAGCCGACCTGGTAGCGGCCGTTCAGAGCGCAGATATTCTTGCGGACCGTCACGTCATGAACGTGATACGTGGCCTGTCCACCGCCCGCGCTGCGGCACGTGCGGGGGCCCTGTTCGCGGAGGCTGATCCCGGTGGGATTGAGCACGCACGTGTTGTTCTCGATCGTGCAGTGGTCGCTCTCGCCCAGCGAAATCCCGCCGCTCCCCCAATGGTCCTCCGTGCCGTTGTGGACGCAGAGGTTGTTGCGAATCGTGAACCCGCCGCTGATTTCCACGTAGATGCCGTGCCGGGCATTGTCCTTCGCAAAGCACTCTTCCACGAGCACATCGCGGACGTCGATGTCGAACCAGATGCCGACTCCGGCGTTGGCGACGGCCCGGCAACGTCGGACAACACCGTCTCGGCTCAGCGCGATCTTGGTGCCGCCCGCTTCCCAGTCCTGGTCAAAGCCCTTGACGTTATTGTGGTCGAGCGTCACGTCCTCCAGGCAGAACCGGCGCCCCCCGCCTCCGAGTCCCTGTTGGCCGTTGTGGTGCGAGCGGACGCGACGGAAGGTCACGTCGTCCCCGCGAAAAGAGATGCCCGAGCCGTTGGTCCACTCCACCACGCAATCCTCGACGAGCCAGCCGTCGCCCAAGGCGAACAGCGCCCCCCGCTGGGCCGTATTGGCGGCGTAACGAACCGTCAGGCCCCGGAGGACGACGTGGTGGCGAGGCTCCTTGCCCCAGCCGGGACCAAAACACACCGGGCGAACGCCGGCCTCGACGAGGTGCCCGCCGGGATCGTCGCCGTCGGGAAGCCACAGGGAAAGAACCTTCCGGTCCGTGTCGGCGCAGAAAGTGCCCGCCGCCAGATCCTCGACCCGCTCGACCTGCTTCAACAGCCGGCCGTCGACAATCAATTGCTCGCAACGGCCGATGAGCCGGTGGCGCTGGTCGTTGGGGTGCGTTGCGAACCGGTAGGGCCAAGGCTCCTTCTTCCAGACGCGCCCCTGGGCGGGAACCCAGCCGGAGACGGCGTCCGCGCCGGTGAGAACCACCGTCTCCCCCGCCGCGCCTTGAAACACGATGGGCGCCGACGAGGAGCCGCTGCGGGCGGGATTCACCCACTCGCGGTAGACGCCTTCGCGGATCACGGCGGTATCGCCCGGCAACAACTCGGCGGCGGCCTTCGAGATGGTCTTCCACGGCGCCTCTTCGGTGCCCGGATTGGCGTCGGACGCCTGGGGGTGCTCTTGCGCCACGTGGTAGGTTCCGGCCAACCCCACCGACGAGACGGCCAAGACGATTCCCAACGCACAACCAAGAGCGATGTTTGCGTGACGGGCAGTTTGGCTGGTGTTCATGGAAATGTGATCCTCTGGCAATGTCACATCGGATCGCTGAGGGCGGCGTAGAACAGCCAGCGGCGTTCCCAGAAGCGCTGGAGCTTGACGACCAGAACGTTTCGGCCCGGGCGGAGGTTCACCGCGAGCACGAATTCGTCGCGGCGGACGCCCTTTTCGTTGGGGATGTAACCGAGCGGCTCGCCGTTGAGCCAGATCTGCGCCTGGCTCGAAGCCCCGAGATGCAGGCGGGCGGCTCGGGCGCCGATCGACGGGATGGTCGTCGCCGCATAGACGACGTCCCCCACCGCCGCCTCGCGGTTCGTCCCCAGGTCGATCACCGGCAGACCCTCGCCAGGGGCCTGTAACCGCGTCCAGCCCTCTTCGGGAATCTGGTCCAGGCGCTGCTCCGGCGGGCCGGAGACCTGGGTGATCGGATACCAGTCGGGGTTGGCATAGCGAGGGCTGACGTGCCACCGCCGCAGGCCGCCGGCAATCTGCGGATCGGCCTGCTCGGTGCCTCCGGACCGGATCACCAGCGCAGCCACGGCCCAGCCGGTCGGCCCGCCGAAGGTGAAGTCCAGCGTTCCTTGGGGGGCGATCGCCACGAATTCGCGTGCCACCACCGCACCCCGGTCATGGGCCGCGTCGAGCAGCCGCACCGCGCCGCCCGCGCTCACCATGCCGGATACCAGGAAATTGCGGTTCGTCCAGGCCGGATTCGTGGTGATGACGCGAACGGTGTAGCTTCCCGCCGGCACGCTGACGCGAAACGCCCGGCTCGCCCCCGAGACGAGATTCGTCCGCAGCGGGCCGGGGATCGGTTGCTTGTAAGGCCAGAACAGCAGCGAACCGACGGCCGGCTCCTCGCCGCGGAACTTCGCCCCGTGCCTCTGAGCCATGGCGTAGTCCGTTTCCTCCGGCGTCGGGTCGGTCGCGTCGTCGGCCGGCAGCCAACCGAACCCGGCGTCCGGCGAGTAGACACTGTCGCCCCCGACGGATTTCCACGGCGGTTTGGCGTCGGAAGCGCCGAAGTCGAACGCCGCGAGGGCGTCGTCCGCGACAACCGCGTCGCGGAGGCGCGCCACGTAGTCGGCATCGCCTTGTTCCCGGACCGAGTGGAACAGCTTGCCCGCCGCATTCAGGTAATCCGCCGTCTCCTCCGGCGAGCTGAGCCCGTCGGCGGCCTTCTCGGCCATCCGGCCGACACCGTCCGCCTGATCGGCCAACCCTCGCCAACTCCCGCCACCGGCCATCGACGCGCGGGCCCAGAGGGCGTTGGCTTCGAGAAGCCCGCTGCGAGCGGCGTCCAGCCCGCGCCGTCCCACGACCAGTACGCCGTAGACGCGGACCGAGGGGACGGTGAAGGCGATGCGCGGCCCGTCCGCTCGAAGGTCCACCGCCTGTGCCTTCCCGTCCGGCGTCAGCCAGACGGCTTCCTCGCCCGGCACGCCCGGCGGCAACGTGACAGCCAGTTCGACCGGCCGAGTCGGCGCGGCGTTGCCGCTTTCGAAATCGACGTCGTAGTTTACGAAGTGCAGGCTGACGAAGTCGTCCGCGTGCCGCCAGGTCTTCACCCACAAGAGTCGCGGCAGGTCGCCGGAAAGAACCATCTTGCCGTCCAGGGCGTTCCGGACCGACTCGATGGCCGTGCGGGTGAGGGCGCGGGTTGCGTCCGATTCCTTGGCGCGAACCTCGAGAAATCCCCGCCCCGGCGGCAGGACGTCGACCACGCGGCCGGCCTTGCGCCATTCGGCAACCGCGGATTCCCTGCGCGGAAGGTTGTCCTCGTTACGCGCCGCACACTGCCCGATCAGCCCGATCGTTCCTCCGCCGCGGACGTACCGCGTCAAGAGATCGACCTGCGCGTCACTCAGGCATTCGAGCGACGGGAGAATCATCAGGCGATACGCCTTCAGATCCTCCAGCGTGGCGTGATCCGCGTGGATTTCCGGATGATTGAAGATCACCACGTCGTAGGGCAAATGTCCTTCCTCCAGGGCCCTGGCGATGCCCGATAGCGCGGTCACCGGCGGGGCGTTCGCGTACGCATAGTTGTAGTACATCATCGACGGGACCGAGTACGCCACGGCGATTTGCACGTAGGGAGTCTTGCCCTGATCGGCGAACAAGGCGCGGTGGTCGTGGCGGAACCGGAAGTAGTCCGTCAGCTTCTGCTGCAAATCCGGCTCCTTCTCGAAGTGGAGCTGGTTGACGAACAGCACGCCGCCGCCCGCGCAGGCCTCCGCCATTTCGTGCTCCACCAGGTCCGGCGTAGGCTTGGGGAAACCGGTCATCGACATGAACGGCTTTTTGCCCCGCGTCATCGCCCGGCCGATCGCGTAGCGAAACGCGCCATTGGCGTTGTTCCAGCCGTACTTGAACTGGTCGTAGGCCGTGATGCCGCTGCTCTCGAACCAGACGGTGTCCACGAAATCCGAAAGCGCGACCTGGTACGGGCAGGGCCCGATCGCCGAACCGCCCTGGTTGCCGTGCACGTCGTAGTCGCGGCCCGTGCGCGCGGCGACCAGCTTGGCGTCGCGGTAGTAGCGGACGAAGTTGTAGAGGTGCGACAGGTAGAGGAATTTCTGATATTCCGACATCACCGGCGGCTCGGCGAGCTTGGCCAGGACCTCCGCCCGGGCCAGGTCCCAGCGAGGCTTGACGTACGGCGGCGTCTGCCGAACCACGTCCGCCAGGTTTTCCTGAACGTAGTCGCGGATGTGCCGGTACCGCGCCCGGAATTCGGGCAGCCGGCCGGTCGTTTCTAGGTAGTGAAAGAACTTGGCGTTGCAGAAGTCGCAGTACCGTCCGTGCGACCCCGCGCCGATCCGGGAAGTCGGACCGCCGATGTTGTCCTGGCTGACGGCAAAGCCTAAGAGCGGGCTGGTGAGCCAGTCGTAGTCGATCACGGCCGACCAGCGCGGTGCGTTGTTGCAGACGATGTACGCGTCCCAGCCGATCTTTTCCTTCCACCACGGCACACCCGTGTTATAGTGCTCGCTGAGCACGCGCTCGCCATGCATGTCCCGTGCGATGCCGTTGTCCCAGAACAGCTTCTTGGCGCCCGCTTCGTGGAAGTGGATCGTCTCCTGGTACTCGTTGCTGCCGTAGACCTCGTACCAGATGCCGCGATGCGTCAGGTATTCGTGGGTCGTGTAGTCGGCGGAGCGGTCGATATAGTCGACCAGTTCCCAATTGCGATCCAGCCAGCCGCCGTTGCGTTCCGGTCCGCCGCGTCCCTCGCCCCAGGCCGCGTTGACGACGTGCGGCCACCAGGCAACCGGTCGCGTCTCGGGGTCGTCGAACGCCCGAAGCTCCGCACCGAAATCGGGCAGGCGGACGACAACCGGCTCGCCGGCTTCCGGCGGCCCGGCAGCATGGGCGGCAGCGGTTGACGCAAGGATGAGAACGGCGAGAAGACGTTTCGTCGACACCATGGATGACATCCTTCCTGATGAAGTGTGCGACATCGGGCGTGAAAAGAGCTGCGTCCCGTTTCCTCCAAGTCTCGCTAGTCATCGCTGGCCGCGGTGTGTTGCGCGCCTCATGCGAAGCCGCAAGCGGCATCACGTCTCACCACGCCCACCACTTGCCACTTGCCACTCCTCAAAACACATTCGCCGTCACCCCGCCGTCGACGACCAGCACGGTGCCCGTGATGTAGCTTCCCGCATCGCTGGCCAGGAGCAGCGCCGGGCCCGCCAGCTCGTCCGGGGTGCCCCAGCGGCCGACGGCGGCTCGAGCGGAAAACGCATCCTGCTGCTCTCGGCTCAGGATCGACATCGGCATCTCCGTGGCGATCGGGCCGGGGGCGATGCAGTTGACGGTGATCCCGAACGGCCCGAGGTCCATGGCGCTGGCCCGGGCCATCCCGATCAACGCCGCCTTGGTGGCCGAGTAGACGTTCCGCTTGGGCGTGCTCCCCAAGGCCATGATCGACGAGATGTGAATCACCCGGCCCCAACGCCGCTCCTTCATCTGCGGCACAAGCGCCCTGGTCAGGGCCATCACGTTGTTCAGGTTCAGCTCGACGCAGTAGCGCCAGTCCTCGTCGCGGATTTCGTCGATCGCCTGGGGGATGTTCCAGCCGGCGTTGTTCACCAAGACGTCGACCTTGCCGAACCGGTCCAAGGCGGTCTGGGCCACGCGGTCGACGTCGTCGCGCACGGCCATGTCGGCGACGAGGCACTCGACCCGCACGCCCGTCTCTTCGCGGATCTCCGCCGCCGCGGCTTCCAGCGGCCCCTCGTTGCGGCTGCACAGGAACAGGTCAGCCCCGGCCCGGGCAAACCCGCCGGCGATCGCCCTGCCAATCCCCTTGCTCCCGCCGGTCACCAGGGCGACGCGACCGGAGAGGTCGAAGATGGTGCCATGCATGGGACTTCACTGTTCGCTGAACCAGGACTGAAGAGTATGCTTGAACTTCAGGAACGCTCGATCTTCACAACGGCCGACCGCGACGCGCCCGGCAAGGGCGCGGAACTGACTTGGTGACGGGCTTTTTCTGACACGACGAAGCGCTCGCTTCATCGCCTCCTTGGGATCGCTCGGCTTCGCTGTCTCCACGTCACAGAGACCTTGAGAGACCAGCCAGCTACGGAGCGCGGGCTCCCTTCCTCGCCACCCCAGGACTTCGTCCACCTCGGGTGAGTCGCTCCAGACCCAGATCTCCAATTCGGGATCGCACACGATCGCCGCTGAGCGTCCTTTCCACCCGTTCCTTTCCAATTGGCTCTCGACCGCGGTCTCGATGTCTTGGCGGGATGCGGTATCTCTACCGGAACCGTGCCGGTCGAAGAAGACTATCGCATGATCGAACTGCCTGATGAAAGGCCGAAGGTACTCATGCGAGGTTCCATAGCAGCCCGAGTCGCGTTTGACGTACCGGTCAACCGTAAACCGCACGGGACGAATTTGCAGGGACTCCGGCCTGCGGAGGAGCCCTTCGACGGCCTCCTTCGCATCCGCGTCCGCCACGACCACAATCAGGTCCTGTGTGCGGATGGATTCTGAGGCGCTCAACCCAACACTCCGGAGGCAAAAAGCGTTCCCAGGTCGACCTCGCCCTTCCAATCGGAAAGGCGGGGGTGCTCGTTTCCCGGCACCACGTCGACGGCCCCCTCCGGTGTCTTGGCAAAGCACAGGACGTCTTTGGGCTCGGCGATTGCCAGTAGAACGGGCGAGTGCGTGGCCATCATCACCTGAGCATCGTACACCGAGGACATAGACTGATACATCGTCTCGATGGCCAGCGGGTGGATGCCGTTCTCGGGTTCATCGACCAGATAGACCGACTTCAGTCGCTCCACGTACGCAATCAGTGTCAGTGCGAGCAGCCTGAGCGTACCATCGGACGCGACCCACGAGGGCACCTCCAGGCCGCAATCGTAGCGCAGTTTGAGATATCGGTGTCTATCATCCTCGCGCAAAACGGTGCGGATACCGCGAAGATCGGGCAAAGCGGTGCGGAGGTGCTCGACCCATTCTCCCATCCGCTCTGGTCGGCGACTCACCAACTCGGCCACGACCCAAGGCAGATTCGACCCGTCCGGCTCGAACCTGGTGCCGAGCCCCGGAGGACTTGCCCGGCGCATCCGAAGGCTGTTCAGGACAACGCTCTCAACACCTTCGGAGAGGAACTGCTTCAGCCATGTGCTCACGGGAAAGTTGATTTCGTCTTCCGGGAAATTCGCAAGCGTGGACTTCTGTGGCCCAAGTCTGTACGACGGGCTCCAGCGTCCTTCCTTGGGACGAGCCTCCGCATAGTAGTTGTCGTTACCACCGTGCCTCTTGCTGAACAGCCTTCGCGTGCCACGGCGCGAGTGTCCGGTAATGAGTGTCTCTGGCAGCTCGCGGAGGACGGGGAAGAGCGTTCGCTGCCGGGGAACGCTTGCGCGTGACACTTTGAGGATGCCCTGCTCGGCAACAATCTCGATCTGTTTCGAGTCGGGATCAAGTGCCAGGCCGACCTCGTATCTGACCGTGTCGTACTTGGGATCGTCCAGCCGGTTGCGCTGTTCCTCAGGAATCGCGACCTCGATTGCCACTTCGAAGCCGGTCTGCTCGTACTGCCAGACAAGGTCAGAGAAGTTGCCGGTTCGCGCGAAGACCGCTTCGGTCGGACCGCTGGTGACCATGTCTCGAAGGAAGGCGGGAACATCGAGAAAGGTGCTCTTGCCCGTCGCGTTAGGCCCAACGAGGATGTGGAACGGACCGAGCGGCTGCCGAACGTAGCGCAGGCACCGATAGTTCAGCGCTTCGATCAGGGAGATCATGCCGAGGCCCTCCCTTGGATCTGCCCCTGGCTGAGGTCAAAGGTTCTCGACCACCAGATCCCCGACTTGTTGCGTGTCGTACCCCATCTTACCGGCCGCCTGGCTTTTCATCTTGGTGCCGGTGACGAGCTGGATGGCGTTGCTGACGCGGTCGGCGGCCGATTGGTATCCGGCTTGTTCCAGAAGCATGGCCACGGCGGCGATCGTGGCGATGGGGTTGATCTTCTTCGTGCCCGTGTACTTCGGGGCGCTGCCGCCCATGGGCTCGAACATGCTGGTGCCGCCGGGCTCGGGGTTGATGTTGCCGCCGGCGGCCACGCCCATCCCACCCTGGATGATGCCGCCCAGGTCGGTGATGATGTCGCCGAACATGTTGGTGGTGACGATCACGTCGTAGTACTCGGGGTTCTTGACCATCCACATGCAGCAGGCGTCGACGTGGTTGTAGTCGGGCTGGACGTCCGGGTACTCCTTGGCCACGTCCTGGAAGGTCCGCCACCAGAGGTCATGTCCGTAGGTGAGCACGTTCGTCTTCGCCACCAGGGTGAGCCGGTTCTTCTTGTTCTCCCTCGCTTCGTTCCGCCTCCGCGTGTACTCGAAGGCCCAGCGGATGCAGCGCTCGCAGCCTTTGCGGGTGTAGACGGCCGTCTGCATGGCGACTTCGTCGGGCGTGTTCTTCTTGAGGAAGCCGCCGACGCCGGCGTACAAGTCCTCGGTGTTCTCGCGGACGACGACGAAATCGATGTCGTCGGGCCCCTTGCCGGCCAGCGGGGTTTCCACGCCGGGGTAGAGCTTCACCGGGCGGAGGTTGATGTACTGGTCGAAATCGAAGCGGAGCTTCAAGAGCAGCCCCGTCTCCAGCACCCCGGGCGGGACGTCGGGGTGCCCCACGGCGCCCAGCAGGATGGCGTCGAAGGTGCCGAGCTTCTCCACGGCGCCGTCGGGGAGGATATCGCCGGTGGCCAAGTAGCGATCGCCCCCGTAGTCGAAGTCCTCCAACTCATACTGGATCCCTTCCAGAGCGGCCACCGCCTTGAGGACCTTGATGCCCTCGGCGGCCACTTCCGGCCCGGTCCCGTCACCGCCAATCACGGCGACCCTGAGTAAGTCTTTGCTCGTCACGGTTCACTTCCCATTGCTGCCAAATAACCGACCGTGTCCGGGGAGGGTTCGAGAATCGTCTTCGGCGCCGCGCTGCTCGAGGGTCGCTATGCGTGGCGGGGCCCTGGAGGACGGCGAAGCCAGCACGCCTCGGCGTTCCCGGACGGCCTCAGATAACCACCGAACCAAGCATCCTACCAGCCGCAGCGTCGGATCACAAGCCGTCGGAGGCAGCCGCCCGAGAAGACCAGATCCCCCGAGCCGCGGCCTTGGCTTCCTCTTCCGCCCGGCGAAACCGCGTCTTCATCGTCGACGAGTAGCGGTACCCGAGCTCGGCGGTCGCCAATCCGGCACGGACCAGCTCCTCGTTGAGCATCCGGTCTCCGACCCACACGTACGCCAGAAAGCGGCCGTACTTGTCCAACCGCTCGCGGTCGAACTGGAGTCGAACGGTCCCGTTTCCTTGGGCAACGAACCGCCGGGTGAACTCGGTTGCTTCGGGGCCGAAAGGCTCGACGGGGTAGTTCGGCTTCACGGTTTCCGGCGTATCGACTCCCTGGAGCCGGACGCGAGCCCCGTTGGCCAGAAGAAGCGTATCGCCGTCCACGACGCGTTCGACGTGGTACGTTCCTTCCCCTAGAGTCTCGGGCGGGGCGCGAGACGGGCCCTGCTGCCAAAGCCGAACCACGACCAACGCCGCAAGAACGAGAACGATCGCCAGCGCACGGCGTCGACGATACGGTACGCGCCGCGCAACCGAAAAGGAACGGCGTCGACTCATGATGAAATAAGGGGCGAGCGACGCGAGTCGTCAATTCTCGCTGAAGTTGAGGATCTTGGTGTTTTCACGCCCAAGCGGGTTCTTGAGGAACCTGCGGCGACACTCCGGACAAAGATCGAATCGCAACTGCTGGTACACGTCGTCGCCGATCTGGTCGCTCTCGAGATCTTCCGACCGCTCGAGGATGTCCTGGAGTTCCTGGAGGTGATCGCGGTCGTCTTCCTCCAAGACCATCGGATCCAGCGATGCGTAGATCTCGATCTTGACGACGTAACGGAGGTCTCCCTCGGGATCGATTTCCCGTTTGCACAAATCGCAAGTAAACCTGATCATACACCCGCTCCCCCATGCGCGGTCGGCGAGTCCCGACCCCCCTGAATGACAAAGACGTACGAAACATCTTCATACTACCGACAAAGCGAGAAGGGTGGCAAGGCGTCCTTGGCGATTTTTCGATTCTCGCCGGCGATTGCCGCCGCCGGCGCCGAAATCCGGCTTGACAAGCGGTCGTCCATGTGCTTGTCGCCGGGAGCGTGTGGCACGAGCCTCGTCGCCCCGGCGGTCCCTGGGCCGGGAAGGAGCGGCCCAATGGGGTGGCAACACTGGTTCGACTTCCGCAGCCCCCCCGTGGGCGGCCCGACCCCTGCGTTTTGCCGGATTTTGGCACGTTGATTGCCGCGTTGCGACTCGCCCCTGGCGTCCTTTGGATGCCCGGGCTAAAATAGTCGGTTGTCTGGGGGGCGGTCGATCGACCGTGGGCACTTGCCGCCGATACGCCGGCAGCTAAGGTCGCGGCCGGTTCTCGCGTGGAAGAAACCGCTGGCGACTGGGCCTTCAGGCGGCCCTCATCCGCTTGGGGGGCCAACGGGGGAACCTCGATGCTCATGGCAAGCGCGGAGCGATCCGACCCTCTGGCAGCCAGTGTCCTGGTGCTCAACCGGCTCTACTTGGCGGTCCACGTGGTCGGCGTCCGCCGCGCTTTCGGCCTCCTCTGTCGGGAGGTCGCCGAGGTCGTCCACCTCGATGAAGGGAAATTCGCCAACTACGACTTCCAGAGCTGGCGGGAAATCAGCGAACTGAGGGCCGACGAGAAACAGCCGGACGAAGACTGGATCCGGGCAGTCCATTTCGAGATCCAAGTGCCGCGCGTGATCCGCCTTCTGTGCTACGACCGGCTACCGAAGCGGTCGTTGCGGCTGAATCGCCAGAGCGTGTTGGCCCGGGACGAGCATCGCTGCCAGTACTGCGGTCGCCGCATGCCCACCAGCCAGTTGAGCATGGACCACGTGATTCCTCGCAGCCGCGGGGGCCGAACGACTTGGGAAAACGTGGTTTGCGCTTGCCTGGCCTGCAACGTCAAGAAGGGGGGACGGACCCCGCGAGAGGCACGCATGACGCTCATTCGCAAGCCCGTCCGCCCCAAGCGAAGCCCGCTGTTGCTCCTCAAGCTGAGCAATCCAAAATACCATAGCTGGAAGACCTGGTTGGATGGGGCCCATTGGGAAGTGGGTGTTTAAATCCTAGGCAAAGCCCCGGCCTCCTTGCCCGGCCGTCTCCTCTCGTCGATCGCCGCTTGGGCTCTCCTTCCCCTGGAGGCCGCCGTACTGCCTTCCACTTCCAGATCGCGGGTCTTCAGTGGGGTCCGCGGAGCCGTCCTGGTTCCCCTCCGTTCAGCGGTAGCTCCGCCTGGCAAGGGGCGCTCGATGCGCTGGTATCGGCCGCGGCCCATGCCGCGTGTCGCAGGACGCCTCGCCCACAACGGCCCCATGAAAGCCGCGCGACGAGGAGTCCAAAGGAGGCCTCGCTGACGCAAGGCGGCCACCAGACCACGCCCCTGACCGAGGCAACTCCCCGGCAGCGCGGCCCGAAGGGCTGGCTTCGGCCGAGCGTCCGCGTCCCAAGTGATTGTCATGACGAGACTTGTCGCTCTCGCGGATGGTTGCCGGATTGCAGGGAATCGCTGCCAGGCGGGCGTGCTGAACTTGTTAATCTAGGCAAGATGCGCGGCCGCCAGCCTTTGGCTAACATTCGACTTGCCTTGTTTTCCGATCGCTTTTACAATCAAAGTGGCGATCTAAGGCATATTCCACCCGACCGGACGGACGGGCTCCGTTCGCCCTTTTCGCGGTACGACGCTTGCCCGGCGGCTTCCACCCACAGTAGCGGGATAGGTGCGGTGGCACTCTCGGAAATCGATCGCAATTTGCTCGAACGCTGCTTGCAGCGCAAGTCGAGGGCGTGGGAAGATTTCGTGGACCGGTTCATGGGACTGATCGTCCACGTGATTAACCATACGGCCCAAGCGCGGAGCGTTCGATTGACGCCGGAGGACCGCGACGATCTGTGTGCCGAGGTCTTTCTGAACGTCATCAAGAACGACTTCGCGATCCTGCGTCATTTTCGGGGGCAGAGCAGCCTGGCGACCTATCTGACGGTGGTCACGCGGCGGATTGTAGTCAAGCGAATGATGCAGAGGAATTCGTCGACCCCTCTGAGGGAGGGGGCCGCCCGCGACGCGGTCGATGCCCGGCCGCAACCCGAGCAGCGGATCAGCGACCAGGAGGAAGTCGAGCGATTGCTGGAAGGCCTGGCCGACGGCGAATCCCGCATCGTGCGGATGTACCACCTGGAAGGCAAGAGCTACCACGAAATCAGTGAGGCGGTGGGCGTGTCGGAAAACAGCATCGGGCCCATCCTCAGCCGCGCCCGAAGCAAGATGCGCCACAGCCGCGTCGATCAGACCACCGGTTGAGACGCGATTCTGATCGGGCGAGCACCGGCGTCACGCGCTTTGCCGGTCGTCTCTTTTCTTGTGGCAGCCTCCCCCGCTTCTTCCGTCGCCGCGGACGGGGGCTTGAGCCGGCCCGCCGATCGGGCTATAAGAAGAACGTGCGGAGCGCTCTTACGCCCACCCGGCGGCCGGGTTGCCGGCTTGCGTCGGCAGGTTGGCGCCCGACGCGAACACGCAAGCACTCCCCGAATCACGCAACTCCCTTTCGCATCGCCCGAAGCCGATGATCCGACCGACGTCCACTTCGCCGCCCCGCTGGGACTACCCGAAGTATGAGCCCGGCGAGCCGGTGGCCCTGTTCATCCCCTGCTACATCGACCAGTTCTACCCGCAGATCGGCGAAGCGACCGCCCGGCTGCTTGCGCGGCTCGGCGTGCCGGTCGTCTTCCCGGAAGGGCAAACCTGCTGCGGGCAGCCGGCGTTCAACTCGGGCTACTGGGAGGAAGCCCGGCGCGTGGTCCGGCAGTTCTGCGACGCCTTTCGGGAGCATCGCTGGATCGTCTCTCCGTCGGGCTCCTGCGCGGCGATGTGCCGCGTGTTCTTCGGCCTCGTCGACCCGGACGAGCAAGTCGTCGAGATCGGCCGCCGGGTGTTCGAGCTGTCGGAGTTCCTGGTCGAGGCGATGGGCGTCGTCGACGTCGGGGCCCACTTCCCGCACAAGGTCACGATGCACGTCGGCTGCCACACGCGGCGCGAGCTGGGCGTGGTCGATCCGCCGCTCAAGCTGCTGGAGAACGTCCGCGGCATCACCTACTGCGAGCTGCCCGACATGGCGGACTGCTGCGGCTTCGGGGGCACGTTCAGCGTCAAAATGCCCGGCACGTCGCTGGCCATGGGACGCACCAAGGCGCAAAACGTGTTGGCAACCGGGGCCGACGTGCTCGTCTCCCCCGACATCAGTTGCCTGATGCACGTCGACGGGATCATGCAGCGGGACCCGGCGATGAAGCACATCCGGTCGATGCATCTGGCGGAGGTGTTGGTCAGTCGTGAGTGACAAGTGGCAAGTGGTGAGTGGTGAGTGGCGAGTGAGCTCAAAGCCCACGGGCTGCGGCCCGTGGGATTGATATGAACATACTATTCTCCGTTGTGGCCTGGGGTTCCTGACCCGGCCACCCTCGTGCGTGGCGGTCACCAGACCGCGATGCAACATGCGCGTGCAACAAACGCGCGTCGACGTGCTCGGAACCGATTGAATCATCAACCGCGATTGCCATAACCATGTCCGACGAAAACCCCCCTCTCGAAGGCGCCGCGTTTCTCAAGGACAAGACCAAGGGGCTGTATGAGCCGGCCGGCTCGAAGGCCCTGGGCGAGTCCGCCGAGCGGTCGACCAAGCAGAACCGCGAGATCGCCGCCGGCATCCCGCAGTGGGAACGGTGGCGCGCGGCGGCCGGCCAAATCAAGGCCTTCGCCATCGCCAACCTCGACAAGCTCCTGGTCGAGTTCGAAAAGAATATCACGGCCCGGGGCGCCACCGTCCTCTACGCCGAAAACGCCGAAGAAGCGAACCGGCACGTCCTCGACATCGCCCGGGAGCACGGCGTCCGCTCCGTCGTCAAGTCGAAGTCGATGGTCACCGAGGAGATGGAGCTGAACCACAAGCTCGAGGCCGTGGGCGTTCGGGCGGTCGAGACGGACCTGGGGGAATACCTGGTCCAGCTCGCGGGCCAACGGCCCACCCACATCGTCACGCCCGCTTTGCACCTCTCGGCCGAAGACGTGGGCGAGCTCTTCGCCGAGAAGCTCGGCGAGCCGTTCACCGCCGAGCACCAGAAGCTCACCGACATCGCCCGGCGCCACCTCCGCGAAGAGTTCGTCGCGGCCGACATGGGCGTCTCGGGCGTCAACTTCGCGATCGCCGACACGGGCACGTTCTGCGTCGTCGAGAACGAAGGCAACGCGGGCCTCTCGACCTCCACGCCCCCGATCCACGTGGTCCTGATGGGCGTGGAGAAGGTCATCCCCAGCATCGAGCACCTGCCCATCTTCCTCAACCTCCTGGGCCGAAGCGGGACCGGGCAGAAGCTGACCACCTACACGCACTTGTTCCACGGGGCCACGCCGGGAAAGAAGCTCTACATCATTATTATCGACAACGGACGCACCAACGCACTGGCCGACCCCGCCGCCCGAATGTCGCTCTTCTGCATCCGTTGCGGGGCCTGCTTGAACGCCTGCCCGGTCTATCGACGCGTCGGCGGCTGGGCCTACGGCTGGGTCTATCCGGGCCCCATCGGCTCGGTCCTGACGCCCCACCTGGTCGGGCTCGACAAGGCCGGAACGCTCCCGTTCGCCTCGTCGCTCTGCGGCGTCTGCAACGAGGTCTGCCCGGTCCAGATCGACATCCCCCACCAGTTGGTCCACCTGCGGCGCCGGGCGGTCAACGAGCCGTCGCCCATGCGGTCGCTGCGTCAGCGGGTGATCTGGCAGGCGTGGAGCTGGGCCATGGCCGGCCCGAAGCGCTATCGGATGGCGATGGGCATGGCGCGGCTCGGGGTGCGCATGGCCAAGTACTGGCCCTGGCACTTCTGGGAGCTGGGCGCCTGGACCCGAGGACGCGAGCTGCCCAAGGTGCCCGACCGCCCGGCGTTCCGCGATTGGTGGCGCAAAAACGGGTCGCAACTGAAGCCCGAAAAACCCCAAACTCCAGACGAGCCCTCGCGATGAGTAGCCGTGACAACATTCTCGGTCGAATCCGTACCGCCCTGAAAGACGATCCGCCGTTGGAGCGCCCGGCGGCGCCGGAAGTGTGGCCGCGCGAGAATCCCCCGACCGAGCAAATGGTGGGCCGGTTCACGCAGGAGCTGGAGGCACTGGCCGGCGAAATCCATCGATGCGCCTCGATGGAAGACGCCCGAGCCAAGCTGGCCGAACTCCTCAGCCGGCTCGACCAGACCACGATCGGGGCCATCGACCACCCGCTCACGCGCGAGCTGGCCGCCGAGCTGCCCGCGGATCGGATCGACTGGGGTGCTTCCGGCGCCGACGTCCCGACCATGGCCGGGTGGGCCGCCTCGGTGGTCCCGGCCGATTGTCTGCTGGCCGACACGGGCACGTGCATGGTCGCCTGCGCCACGACCCACGAGCGGCTGATGTGTTACCTGACGCCGGTGTGCGTCGTCATCGCCCAAACCGATCGGCTCTTCGAGCACCTGCCCGCCGCCTGGGAGGAGCTTGCCGGCCGGATCGCCGACCCCGAGCTGCGCGGCGAATACGTCTTCATCTCCGGCCCCAGCCGCACGGCCGACATCGAAAAGATCCTCATCCTCGGCGTGCACGGCCCCAAGCGGCTGGTGGTGCTGCTGGTTGGGTGAGCGGACCGGCTCGCCTAGCGACACCTGGCAGAAAAGCGGACGAGCTCGCGCCGCGGTCGCTTGTCCACTTCTGCCGGGCGAAGACGGACGCGGCTGAGGTCTCAGTCCCTTCTCGGTAGCCCCCGGTCCGCTATAATGAGGAACACCTGATCTTCGGTCGCATGGGGCGGCCGGACTTGACGCCGCAGAGGCCCCCCGGTCGCTCGGGTTTTCGGTGTCTCACGCTCGTAACGGCTCGACAGACACTTCGCGAGGCTCGGTGCCACCGGCAGTCACTCGAAAGACCGTTCTCAGAATCGGAGGAATGTCATGAGTCAGGCCGAAAACCCGTATCAGTCGCCGCAGTACACGTTCGCCGCGCAGGCCGCCGCGGACGAGCGGGCCGATTTCATCCGCAAGACCTACGCCCATCTGGCCGGGGCGGTCGCCGCCTTTGTGGGCCTGGAAGCCCTGCTCCTGAACACGCCCGGCATCGAGGGCCTCATCCGCATGATGATCGGCGGGCGGTATAGTTGGCTGATCGTGCTGGGGCTGTTCATGTTCGTGAGCTGGATCGCCGAGAAGTGGGCCCGCTCGGCCGTGGACAAGACCACCCAATACATGGGCTTGGGCCTGTACGTCGTGGCCGAGGCGGTGATCTTCCTCCCGCTGGTGTACATCGCTCAGATGCAGGCCCCGGGGGCCGTCACGGCGGCCGGGTTGACGACCCTGGTCCTGTTCGGCGGGCTGACGGCCGTGGTGTTCCTCAGCCGGGCCGACTTCTCGTTCCTGCGCACGGTGCTGATGTTCGGCGGGCTGGCGGCCTTGGTGCTGATCGTTTGCGCGATTGTGGTCGGGTTCAGCTTGGGGCCGATCTTCATGTCGGCGATGATCGCCCTGGCGTGCGGGTACATCCTGTACCAGACGTCGAACGTGCTGCACCACTACCGGATCGGCCAGCACGTGGCCGCGTCGCTGGCGTTGTTCGCCTCGGTCGCCCTGTTGCTGTGGTACCTGATCCTCCTGTTCAGCTCGCGCCGCTGACGGACCACGTTTCGCAACTGATCCGAAACGAGCGGCGCTGGCGGCGATTTGCCCGCGCCTGTGCCTCGGTGCCGTCCCAGCGGGGGTTATCGCCACCTTGTTTAGCTGGAAGGCCGGTTCTTTCCCCGGTCTTCCATCAGGCTATAATTGGTATAAGTTCCCTATAATTCCGGGATTACGCCAATTGATGCCCGCCCTTGGCCAGAGGGCCCGCCGTGGCTGAACGTCCGTCCGCACCGCTGGATGCCCCCGAACTGGCCGACGATCCGATCCGATCGTTGGATGCCGACGCCGGGGGGGATGCCAGCGGTCCGCCTGGCGATCCGGAGGACAGCGGACCGGGCCACGGGCCCACCGCCTCACAACCGGTCCTGCCGCTCTCGCCGACCCCGCCGCCGAAGCCGTCTGACGCAGCGGACCTGGCGCCCCCCGTTGTGGACGCCGAAACGTCCGATGGCGATCGTGACTGGGGGGTGTGGCTTTTCCGCCGCGGGACCATGAGCTGCCTGGTGAGCTGCGTGCTGCACGGCTCGGTGCTGTTGATCCTGGGCCTGGTCGTCGTCGTGGGCCTTCGGCCCGAATCGCCCGGCGCGAGCTTGGTTGCGTCGATGGCGAACCCCGACGCCATCGAGCCGATCGATGGGCCGGAGTGGGAGATCCAGCCGTCCGAGCCGCAGCGCGTGCTCGGCGAGGCGGTCGTGATGGATGAGCGGCTGCCCGACGTCGACGTTTCGCCGGGCGGGCAGTCCGAGTCGGCGGGTCCGCTCGGCTCGGGCTTCGGGCTGGAGCCATCGCGGCCGATCGAGTGGTTTCCGGCGCCCGACGCACCGACGGGCGGCGGGCTCGCAGGTCGCAGCCGGGAAGCCCGGGCGAGGCTCGTCCCGGACGCAGGCGGCACGCCGGGGAGCGAGGCGGCCGTCGAGCGGGGCCTTCGATGGCTGGCCGCCTATCAGCGACCCGACGGGAGCTGGAACTTCGACCACAATAAGGGACGGCGGAGCGGATTCTGCCCCAACCCCGGCACCGTCGCCAGCACGACCGGGGCAACGGCGATCGCACTCGCCCCTTTCCTCGGCGCCGGATACACGCATCAGGAGGGCGAGTATCAGGAGACGGTTCGCAAGGGCCTCTATTACCTGGCGAGTCGCGGGCTGGTCACGCCGCACGGCGTCGATTTCCAGGAAGGGACGATGTACGCCCAGGGGCTCTCGGCGATCGTGTTGTGCGAAGCGTACGCCATGACCGAGGACCAGGGACTCAAGGAGATCGCCCAGGGCGCCCTCGACTTCATCGAATACGCCCAGGATAAGCGGGGCGGCGGCTGGCGCTACACGCCGGGCGAGCCGGGCGATACGACCGTGACCGGCTGGCAGCTCATGGCCCTGAAAAGCGGGCAGATGGCCTATCTTCGGGTGCGCTCCCCGAGCATTGCCCTGGCCTGCGAGTTTCTCGACAGCGTCTCGTCCGAATACGGGGCCCAGTACGGCTACATGGACACCAAGCCGAGGAGAACGACCACGGCGATCGGGCTGCTCTTGCGGATGTACACCGGCTGGCGGCGGAGCAATCCCGGGCTTCGGTTCGGGGTCCAGTACCTGAGCGAGTGGGGCCCGTCGGAAGACAACATGTACTACAACTACTACGGCACCCAGGTCCTGCGCCACTGGGGAGGCCAGGAGTGGGAGCAGTGGAACCCGAAGATCCGCGACTACCTGATCGCTACGCAGTCAAATCGGGGTCACGAGGCCGGGAGCTGGTACTTCAGTGGGGGGCGTGGCGACACCGGCGGGAGGCTCTACAACACGGCCATGGCCGTCATGACCCTGGAGGTCTACTACCGCTACATGCCCCTGTACCAGCAGAAGGCGTTCGGCAACTGAGAGGCTGTCTGGAGAGCCTCGCATGAGTTCGCTGTTTCGTGGGGCCCTCAGTCGACGTGTATTCCGGATGAGCGCGGGAAGCGGGGATCTGTCCCATGTTCTTTAATCTCCCCAGATTCCAATCACTCGACCCGCGAACCCCTCTTTAGGCCCATGCACAAATACACCCAAAGAGTGCTTTTTGGGCCTTCCGTATTTTTCTGATTTTCCCAGTCTCCCCCTGTTGACAGGTTTTCGGCCTGTGATATGGTGAGGTATGCGCGCAGAATGAGCGGTTTCGGTTGAATATGGGGATTAGGAAGGAAGCGCTAGGGTGACGAGCAGGGTTGCCGGATGCAGCCAGACCGTGCCGTTTGTGCCGCTGATTCCCGAACGCGACATCGCCAACCGTGGCCCGATGACCTAGCACAACATGCCTTGGCCTCCGTATTGGTCGCGTCGCCAGCTTGCTTGGCCTAAGTTTCGTATTTTTCCCACGTTACGTACAGCCGGCCATGCCTTGCCATATTTGGCATTCAATGTGCGTTCCTCATCGGTGACTTGAACCCACGATTGGCCCACCTGATGTCCCTTGCGTTTTGAGGATTGCACCTTGCCGAAAGCCACCAGCAGGTCCACCAGGAAACGTGTCGTCGGCCGCAAGGCCATGCCCCGAAAGACAAACGGAACCCCCCAACGGAATGGTCGGGCCAGCGTCAACGGGAAGACCGAGACCGTTGCGTCCGGGACGGACCGGGAGGGGCTCAACGTGGATGAGCGCGTCCTGGTCGAGACGGAAGAAGGAGTCGATGCCCGGGAGGAGCCGGCCGACGATGCCCTGACCATCACCGGCAACGACGACCACATCGACGATCCGGTGCGGATTTACCTGATGCAGATGGGTGAGATCCCGTTGCTCTCGCGTCGGGAGGAGATCGCCGCCGCCAAGCGAATCGAACGCTCCCGGACCCACTTCCGCCACGCCGTGCTCGCCACCGACTACGTCCTCCAGGCCGCGATCACCCTTCTGGAGAAGATCCGCGACGGCCGCCTCCGCCTGGATCGTACCGTGGAGGTCTCCGTGACCAACGTGCGGGAGAAGCGACACATCATGGGCCTGTTGGAGCCCAATCTCCGCACGGTTCGGCATCTGTTGGAACGGAACCAGGCCGACTTCCAGGTGGCCATCAATAAGCGCCGGCCCAAGCGCCAGCGCCGCCAGGCATGGCGCCGGCTCGTCTCGCGACGCAACAAGGCGGTCCGGCTGATCGAAGAGATAGGCCTCCGCACGCAGCGGCTTCATCCCCCGCTCGCCCAGCTCAAGGAAATCTCCGCACGCATGGACACCCTCTCCGAGGAGCTGGCCCGGCTTCGCCGCAATCGGCAGGCGGCCGACCGCGTGGCCGAGATCCGCAAGGAACTCCGCTACCTCATGCGAATCACCCTGGAAAGCCCCTCCACCCTCCGCCGGCGCGTGGCCAATACGATCGAGCTCCAGTACGAGTACGACGCCGCCAAACGGAGCCTCTCGGCCGGCAACTTGCGACTCGTCGTCTCCATCGCCAAACGCTACCGGAACCGCGGACTGAGCTTCCTCGATCTCATCCAGGAGGGGAACACCGGCCTGATGCGGGCGGTCGACAAGTTCGAGCACGCCCGCGGCTACAAGTTCTCCACCTACGCCACCTGGTGGATCCGCCAGGCGATCACCCGGGCCATCGCCGACCAGAGCCGCACGATCCGCGTGCCGGTCCACATGATCGAAACGATGAGCCGCGTGCGGACCGTCACCCGCGACCTTCTTCAGGAGAACGGCTGCGAGCCTACCGTGGAGGAGACCGCCCGGGCCGCCGGCTTGTCGGTCGACGAGACGAGCTGCGTGCTGCAAATGAGCCGTCAGCCGCTCTCCCTGGACCAGCCGGTGAGCGATCACGAGGACAGCTACTTCGGCGAGTTCCTGGAGGACTATCGCGAGGACGATCCGCTCTACGACATGAACCAGGACCTGCTCAAGTCCCGGATCGCCGACGCGCTGGCCGGACTGAACTACCGCGAGCGGGAGATCATCCGGCTCCGCTACGGCCTGGCCGACGGCTACACCTACACGCTGGAAGAGGTGGGCAAGATCTTCTCGGTCACGCGCGAGCGCGTCCGCCAGATCGAGGCCAAAGCGGTCCGCAAGCTCCAGCACCCGGTCCGCTCCCGCAAGCTCTCCGGCTTCCTCGATCGCCCCATCGTCCACCGCGCCCAATCGGCCGCCATCAACGCGGCGTTGAGCTAGCGCCTCGTCCCATCTCAAGTGGCGAGTTGCCCGGCTCGTAGTCATCCGATTGATAGGTTTATTGGCCTTTCGCGCTTCTTTGGGCGGAATAGCTTCCCCAGGCCGAGTCCGGCCGCCCGCTCGTTGGTGGCCAAAACGGCGGGCACGCCGGGAGGAGTTGGACACGATGCGGCCCCGTCCAGAAACGGCCTTGCGGCTCGGCGCAAACATGGTAAGCTCAACACGTTAGGTCGAAAACCGGGCACGCGAAAGCCGCCCAAAAGGCCCGTCCAAGTGTCCAACAACTACCCCTTCCGCTAATTGTAAGTCGTTTCTGAGAAACGGGTTATGTCGAAAACAATTGTTGGTCAGGAAGTTCGAGTCCGGCCCAAAAATGCAAGTCCTTTTCACCACACACGTTGCGCCGAGCGCGCGTCCAAAAAGGGCGTTTCGCCCAGTACCTGGCGTGCGCGCAGGTGGCCTGCGACCATGTAGCACCTGCGCTGGAACCCCAGCGCATTCACCATGGAACCCCAGCGCACTACCCCTCGGGCCCCAGCGCACTTGCGCGCCCTGTTAATTGGGCGTGACGCCGCAACAAGCGAACAAGCCGGCCGCGCGTGGCGGGGTGAGCAGGGGAAGATATTCTTCCGCACGAGGGTCGACGCTCGTGGCGTGGTGATTGGTCGCCCGCGCCGGGTGCCACTGCTGGCTTGTCCAGCAGTGCCCCACGCATGAACACTGTGGAGACGAAGCACTGCCAGACAAGCTGGCAGTGGCACCCGCACGGCCTTTCGCTCCCCATCAAGTCGAGCTACAATCGTTCGCGTTCGGGTATTACCGGCTACGCACCGGGTAGGAGTGGGGACCATGGCTCCGCCGGCCGTCGTGGGCGAGTTGGTGGAACGATTCGACAGTCATGCCGACGCCTATCGTTCCGGCCAGTACAA